>Ga0307934_1000296_pt1 | contig 38409 bp, 33 predicted proteins | sample OrgLakmetageno90_FD_201838 | JGI IMG/M metagenome (GOLD analysis project Ga0307934, IMG submission 201838) | Saline water microbial communities from Organic Lake, Antarctica - #90 | ecosystem: Environmental > Aquatic > Non-marine Saline and Alkaline > Saline | place: Antarctica: Organic Lake...
TTGCTCGCGATCAAAGCTAAACTATTGACTCATCTTTCATGGCCAGAGGCCATCGAGAGGGCTCAAGCAGATCACGCCTTTGCCTATCAGATCATCGCAAATTACGCCATCAAATAAAAATACCGTGACCACCCAGAAACAGACATCTGGAGGATTTCGAACCGATCGAACCGATCGGCCTAATCCCTACCGACCATGAAATTGGTCAAGACAACTTCACGACCAAAATATGGAAATTGCGCGTTGATTTTCATAATCGTGTCTTCGGCATATCGGCGGGTTTAGTGATCCTGTTTGTCTTGTATGCGCTTATTTTTCCAGAGCATGCCAAAGGATTTTTTCCGGCATTGCGGACAGCCGTCACTGCAAACTTTGATTGGCTCTTCTTGGGAGCGGCCAATATCTTTGTCATCTTCTGTATTTTCCTCATATTTTCACCCTGGGCGAAAATCCGCCTCGGCGGCGAGGATGCCAAGCCGGATTTCTCCTATCCCGGGTGGTTTGCCATGCTCTTTGCCGCGGGCATGGGGATTGGCCTAATGTTTTACGGAGTATCCGAGCCCATCAGTCACTACAGTAGTGCCTACGCCGGCACCACCATGGGTGAAGACGGTGTCCGCACCGACTAGGCGCCCCTCGCTGCCGCCGCTGGCGATGAGGAAGCTGCGCGCAAACTCGGCATGGCCTCAACCGTCTTCCACTGGGGGCTCCACCCTTGGGCGATATACGCGGTGCTCGCACTCGCCCTCGCTTTATTCTCCTACAATAAAGGGCTACCGCTGACTATTCGATCGGCATTTTATCCGCTTCTCGGCGAACGCGTCTGGGGTTGGCCGGGTCATATCATCGATATTGTCGCCGTCTTCGCCACTCTCTTCGGCCTAGCCACATCGCTCGGCTTAGGAGCCAAACAGGCTAACGCGGGTTTGAACGAAGTCTTCTCCATGCCCATGGGCCCAGGCTGGCAGTCCATACTCATCGTAGGAATCACCCTGGTTGCGCTGATCTCTGTCCTGCGAGGCTTGGAAGGTGGGGTCAAGCGGCTCTCGGAAATCAACATGATTTTGGCTTTCGGGCTGCTCGCCTTTGTTCTGGTGATCGGGCCAACCGGGTTCATGTTTTCAAACTTCTTCGAATCGATCGGCGCTTATTTCGTGAATCTACCCGCTCTCTCGAATCCAATCGGGCGTGAAGACGTCAACTTCTCGCAAGGTTGGACTTCCTTCTACTGGGCTTGGTGGATATCCTGGTCGCCCTTTGTCGGCATGTTCATCGCGCGGGTCTCAAAAGGACGCACGGTGCGGGAGTTTATTATCTGCGTTCTCCTTATTCCCTCTCTGGTCTGTGTCTTCTGGATGTCGACCTTTGGTGGGGCTGCCATTTCGCAGTATATCGGCGGCAACGATGCAGTGACCACGGCCGAACTTCCGGTCAAGCTCTTCGCCATGCTTGATGGCTTCCCGCTTACAGCGATCACCTCGTTTATCGGAATTATCCTGGTCATCGTCTTCTTCGTTACCTCCTCGGATAGTGGCTCGCTTGTCATCGACACGATTACCGCCGGCGGTAAGGTCGACGCGCCCGCCGGTCAGCGTATCTTCTGGTGCACCTTCGAAGGAGTTGTTGCCATCGTTCTCCTGCTCGGCGGTGGACTGGTCGCACTGCAAGCCATGGTTGTCTCGACCGGCTTGCCCTTTGCCGTAATCCTTCTCCTTCTTTGCGTGACCATTACGATGGGACTGCGATCTGAAAAGGCAGCTATGATCGAAGCGAAAAAGACAGAGTAACTCTGATCTCGAGTTTATTACTGAAGCCTGCGTCCATCATTTGATGGGCTCAGGCTTTTTTGTTTATCATCAGATTGCGCTGCTGACTAATGCGCACGGGGGCCAGAAAAGGAAGCATGTCGCTGTGTTTGCAAATTGGTTAAGAAATGGAACCCATGGACGACATCAGTCACACACAAAATGGCACATTCTTCATGAATATCGTGAAAATAATGCAGATTATTGACCATGGCTAATACCTTTCAATCCTTTCGTTGTATACAGGATCTGCAGTCTCCCTTATTTGGAAGGTAAGCGGATCATTCCCCCAAGCGATTATGCAAAAGGCAGCCAGGAATCACATTCGAACCTTTAAAATAAAGCGAACCGACAAACGATCGAAGTTTTTTGGGAACGCGGGGTCTGGAAAATCGGCGCATAGCGAACTTTGCGCTTCTGCGTGAGCCTTTCTTAACCATACTTTGATTGCTCCTCTGATTACTCCAACATATCCTCGGAATTGTCTTAAAGAGATTTGCCGTATTGACGAAAGACCCACGAAAGCGGATACTCCCAGCGATGATCGATCTCACCCAGAACCCAGAAGTACTCGAAGCGTGCAAAACCTTCCAAGTGAAGCGCCTGCATGTTTACGGTTCCTTTGCGTCCGGTGAAATCACGGCTCATAGTGACATAGACCTCTTGGTAGAGTTTGACCGAGAAGGTTATTCTGGAGCCTTTGAGCAGCTCATGAACTTCAAAGCAGAGATGAAACCCTGCTCCAGCGCCCCGTGGATATTATCGTCAACAAGCCGTTCCGAAATCCACACTTCCAAGAAGAACTGGATCGCACAAAGCAGCTAATCTATGCCGCATAACATCGAAGGTTCAGCCCTAGTCAAATTTACAAGCGAGTCGATTTGCTTGAAATTAGGTATTAGCACCTCTCTCCGATTTGGAAATAGCGCGTTGACAATGAATCAATGTGAAACAATATTGACGTTAACAAACCTGCCACGCCTCTCTACGATGCGCAACTTGGTGGGTATTTTTTTGCCTTGATCGAAGCGCTAAAAGAAGACCTCAATGAGCACCTATAACAAGCCTGCAATCGATCTTGCGGCTCAAGTAGCAAAACTTCGAGATCGGGGACTAGATTCACCGACGAGACTACTGCCGCAGGCACACTTCTAAACATCGACTATTACCGCTTCAGTGGATATAGCTACCCATTCCTAAAAACATCCGACCGCGAACAATTCAAAGACGGCACACATTTTGATCAAATCCTCCGAGTCTATGAATTCGACAGGCATCTACGCCTAATCGTAGCTGATGCCGTAGAACGGATCGAGGTCGGCATTCGAGCCCGAATTGTCAATGAAACCACGATCCAGCAGACCTTAGGGAACGCTCCAGGAAAACTCTTCTTCAGGCTGAACCTAAACTAGCTCGAACAAAGCAACGAGTCTCGTTGCAAGCTCCTGATCGACACCCGTATTACTCAAAACGTGGAACTCTAAAAACGGATGATTCTCAGCACTTTGCCCGAGATCTTTATATTTTGCGTTCACCCCCTTTTTTCATACTTGTTCGAAGTTGGACGTTCGATGTTCAAGTAGTCGCGAAGCGACTGCGCCTACCCTTGATCAATCAGCTTCTTCAGCAGCTGATCCAACATCGCCGGATTCGCCTTCCCTTTCGTCGCTTTCATGACGGGGCCTTTTAATGCGTTGAGGGCTTCATGCTCGTGAACTCCAATCCTTACGATTTTGAGCGAAATGGCGGATATACAAAATACGGAGATGTTGTGATCGACCCCTGCCTTTTATTTTGTAGCCGATCAAGTATTTGAAACGCTTTAGGATGCCCTTACGAATCCCCATTCCAATCTCAGGGCAAGACTCTGGATGTGCTTTTGCATGCAGCTCCCATTTTTCATATCTGTAAGAAAATCTGAACCAAGCTCAGCTTCTTGTTCTAAATATAAAGCCGCCGCAATCAACTCGCGCTCGGCGAGTGGATGAAAGCGCACCTTCATGTGAGTGCTTTACGAGCAGCAACTAAAACCTTCTTAGAGTCGATACCGGTATCACCGTTGATATCCATCTCCAAATCGCGGATCGCACTGGTCTGAGCGAGATCTAGATCGACGAGCCGCTCGGTGATCTCCTGCTTGCTGATGGATTTACGCTTTGCACTCGGTGCTTTCTTTTTCAGTGCGGTTTTCATGGTTATTAAGATGTGCGAATTCAGAGTTATGGCAATGCACAATTTGAATCTGCAAAGTGGGACAAGCGCCATGCACACGACACACACTGAATGGCGGGCGAGATCAATCTTCACTTTTCAAGCTTCGCCGAGACACGCGACCGCCGCAACCTTATTCAAAATTGGACGTTGCTACGCCATCTCCGGCAGACCTCCGCCGATGTTCAAGCAGCTTCTTAAGTAGCTGATCGAACATCCATTTAGAATCCGCGCACATCCGTGTTCATCCGTGGCTAAAAACCACGTCAGAATCAGCTCCCATTCTCCTCCGCGTGCTCAGCGAACTCTGCGGTTAAAACAATCCTAGCCTCAGCATACATTCGGCGGCGCGTTCGGAGAACACGCCCTACCTTATAGACCTCCGTGTCTCCGTGCGAGGCATCACGTCAGAGTCAGCTACCCCTCATCAATCAGCTTTTTGAGTAGCTGGTCGAGCATTCCGGGGTTGGCTTTGCCTTTGGTGGCTTTCATGACGGGGCCTTTCAATGCGTTGAGGGCTTTTTCGTTGCCGTCTTTATATTGGCCGACGGCTTTGGCGTTGCCCGCGATGGCTTCGCGGCAGAGGGCTTCGATTTCGCCGGTGTCGTTGCTTTGCTTGAGGCCTTTCTTCTCGACAATGGCATCGGGCATCTCGCCGGTGGCGAACATTTCGGTGAAGACTTCTTTGCCGATCTGCTTGGAGATGACGCCTTCGTCGATGATCTTAGCAAGTGTGCCGATATGGGCGGGAGTCAATTTGCACTGACCAACGTCGAGGGCGCTGTCGCCGTGATCGGAGGCGGCGGAGAGCTCGCGCAATAAATCGTTGGTGATGTAGTTAGCGATCTGCTTGGGGGCGTTGTGCGTCTTAAGGGCTTCTTCAAAGAACTCGCTCAGCTCGCGATTGACACAGAGCACGCTGGTTATGGTAAAAGGAAGCTCCAAGTCCTCCTGATAACGGCGTTGCTTATCAAGGGGACGCTCTGGCAGCTCTGCTTCGAGCTCTTTGACGCGGGCGCGATCCAACTGCACGGGCATGAGATCGGGATCGGGGAAATAGCGGTAGTCGTGGGCTTCTTCTTTACTACGGAGCGAGAAGCTGGTCGCTGTATCCACATCCCAACGACGGGTTTCCTGGATGATAGTGCCGCCCTCTTTCAGTATCTCGGTTTGGCGCTCGATTTCGTATTCGATCGCGGCTTTGACATTGGAGATGGAGTTGAGGTTTTTCATCTCGGTGCGGGTGCCGAGCTTATCGGTGCCAACGGGGCGTAGGGAGACGTTGGCGTCGCAACGCAGTTGGCCCTTCTCCATGTCGCAGTCGGAGATCCCCGCATAGACGATCATATTGCGCAGGCAGTTGAGGAAAGCGACGGCCTCGGTCGAACTGGACATATCCGGCTCGGTCACAATCTCGGCCAGGGGCACACCGGCGCGATTAAAATCGATGACGGTCTCAAAGGCCTCGTGAGTCAGCTTGCCGGGGTCTTCTTCGAGGTGGATACGATTGAGGGTGACCCAGCGGTGCTCGCCTTCGACATTACGGGAAGGACCCGGCAGCTCGATCTCGACCTTGCCGCCGATGCAGAGCGGCTCTTCGTTTTGAGTGAGCTGATAGTTCTTGGGTGAGTCGGGGTAAAAGTAGTTTTTACGATCCCACTTACAGACCTCGGCGATCTCGCAGCCGAGCATGAGCCCGAGCTTAGTGCACTTCTCGATCGCGGCGTGATTGAGCACGGGCAGCGTGCCCGGCAAGCCCAGCACGACAGCGTCGGTCAGCGTGTTGGGAGCGGCACCGTATTCGTAAGGAGCGGCAGTAAACATTTTCGTGCGGGTTTTCACCTGCACGTGTATTTCAAGTCCGATAACGGCTTCGTAAGTCATAATTTAAAAAAGCTTTGGTTTGTATTAATTAACCACAGAAAACACAAAATTCACAAAAAGTATAATGCATAGCTTCTAAATTGTTCTGTGTCTTGTGTGCATTTTGTGGTTAATTATTATTCCGTTATAGTGTCGGGGTTTGCTGCGCGTAGTCGTGGGCTTTTTCGAAAGCGTTTGCGACGGCGAACATATCGGACTCGCCAAAGGCTTTGCCGATCACTTGCAATCCAATGGGCAATCCGCTTTCAGTGAATCCGCTGGGGATAGAGATAGCGGGTAGACCTGCCAGGTTGACGGAGATTGTGTAGACGTCACTCAGATACATCGCGAGTGGATCGTTGGACTTCTCGCCGCGCTTGAAAGCAGGCGTTGGCGAAGTCGGTGTGAGAATAGCATCGACTTGCTCGAAGGCTGCTTCGAAATCGCCAAGAATTAAACGGCGCACTTTCTGTGCCTTCAAGTAATAAGCGTCATAGTAACCAGAGCTGAGCACGTAGGTGCCCAGGATGATCCGGCGCTTTACCTCATCGCCAAAGCCTTCGCCACGGCTTTTAGTGAACAGGGTCAGCGCATCTTTGGCTGCTTCACTGCGGTGGCCATAACGCACACCGTCAAAACGGGCTAAGTTAGACGATGCTTCAGCGGTCGCTACGATGTAATAAACGGGCACCGCCAGATCAGAGTGTGGTAATGAGATATCTACGATCTCGCAGCCCTGCGACTTATACCAATCGATCGCCTTTTCGATATTCGCCTTCACTTCGGGATCGATCCCCTCACCAAAAAACTCACGGGGCACACCCAATGTCCAGGGACCTTTTTTAGTTTTTAAATCAGAAGCATAATTTGGCGCATAAGGCTGCTCAATCGAAGTAGAGTCATGCGGATCTTTACCAAGCATCACTTGTAGAAGCAAAGCAGCGTCCTCGACCGTGCGGGCAAATGGGCCGACTTGATCGAGTGATGAGGCAAAAGCGACCAGACCATAGCGGGAGATCAATCCGTAGGTGGGCTTCATTCCAACGACACCGCAGAGTGCGGCGGGCTGTCGAATCGAGCCACCCGTGTCAGTGCCAAGTGTCGCGATGGCCTCGCCTGCTGCGAGCGCCGCCGCGCTGCCACCTGAAGAACCCCCCGGTATGGTCTCTAAATCCCAGGGATTCGCAGTGGTTTGATAGGCTGAGTTCTCCGTGGAGGAACCCATCGCAAATTCATCCATATTCAATCGGCCCCAGATCACCGCCCCGGCTTCGCGCAGTTTTAAAATGCAAGTCGCATCATAGGGAGAGACGTAATTTTCGAGCATCTTTGAGGCACAACGCAGGGGCTGTCCTTTGACTGCAAGTGTGTCTTTTATACCAATCGGAATGCCATCCAACGGGCTGAGCGACTTGCCGGTCTCCCGACGCCGATCCGACGCGCGTGCTTGCGCCAAGGCATCCCCTGCATCTGTGCTTAAAAAAGCTTTCACTTTGGCATCAACGGCCGCAGTGCGATCGATCACGGCCTGTGTGATGGCTACAGAGGTCGTCTCGCCCGCAGTCAGCATGACGGAGAGTTCGGAAATGGTTTTGAAATAGAGTTCAGACATTGAAAAAATGGATGATAACTAATGAGTAATGACTAAACTGGTGTGCATTTAACCGCAGAGTTCGCGGAGAGCACGGAGTTTTTGTAGTGAACCAGATAACTAGGAAAATAAATTTTTTGCCAAATGGCCTCTGTTTACTCTCTGCGCACTCTGCGGTTAAAAAATTTCGTCGTTGGGTTTACTCCACGACCTTTGGCACGACGACTTGGTTGTCACGCGACTCGGGAGCCATCTTCAGGAGCACTTCAGGTGGGAAAGTGGATCCTTTGTAATCGCCCTCTCTCCAGACATTAAAGACCCGGTGCGCGTGCGCCATCGGCTCGACGCCATCCACATCGACGGTGTTTAATTTCTCAAAATAACCGAGGATATCATTCAGCTGCCCACTGAGTTTGGCCTTCGCCTCATCGCTCAGGTCGATGCGTGCGAGGTTGGCAACATAATCAATGTCAATTTGTGGTGTTTCACTCATACTTTTAAAAGGTCATTCGATTCTGAATAGAAAGCATCAATAAAGACTGCAGTTTTTCGCCCTGCAACCTTGGAATGTGCGCAAATTAGTTCGCTCGTATGATTGATCCCAGTTCCTGCTGACACGTAATCTTCTCCGCCCCATCCCATAACGATAAATCAAACCCGTTCAAAGCAATCTGCGCGAGCTCGGCCCGCGAAAAATTCAAATCCTGTGCGAGCGCGTAATACTCCTCGTTCAGTTCGTTGCCAAACATGAGTGTGTCGTCGGTATTGATGGTGCAAGTGACTCCCGCATCGAAGAGCTGACGGATTGGATGCGATGCCATGGTCGGCACACCTTCAACTTGGAGCTTAAGGTTACTGATTGGACACACATCCAAGCCGACACCTCGCGACTTGAGTAGCTCCACTACTGCAGGATCCTCTATACTCCGCACGCCGTGCTGAATCCGTTGAGCGCCGAGTTCCTCAACACAACGACCGACAAAACTGGCGGGCATAAATTCCCCGGCATGTGCTTTTAAATATTTCCCCTGCTCCGCCGCACGGCGCCAGATGTCAGCCGTCCAAGCCTCCAGCGGCAAATCCTCTGGCCCGTGCAAGTCGACTCCAGTCAGATTCGGCCAATGCACGCAGTCGTCGATGATCGGTTTTGTTTCAAGATCGTAGCTATTATGCCGCATTCCAACGAATACCCGCACTACCATGCCATCAGGGGCAGCCTCAAGGATCGCATCGATTACTTCCGGCCCATGCATGCCTGGTTGATTCAGCACCCCTACATGAAAGCTGCACTCCACATAGCGAACATTCTGAGCCGCACATTTCGTAAACACTCCTTTGGCACATTCATTGAACGCCTCTGGTGTTTTAAAGACGGCCATCGCCACTTGGGCAAAGAGCTCAGTGAAATGCGTGAAACTCGTGTAGCGGAACGCATCATCCCACATGTAAGGCACCTTCCCGAATAGCTTCGGCGCATAGCGATCCAAGACGTCCAAAGGACAAGAGCCCTCAAGATGCAGATGCGTTTCCGTTTTTGGTAGACTCTGCACGAAGGCAGCTAGCGATGGGTCAGCAGTATACATATCAATTCCGTTCGTGGCGTCTCAGCTTGCTGAGGCCCTGCGGATTGAAGGATCCGCAGCCCGGCAGTCCACAGATCCTAGCCCTTCTGCGCATAGGCCTTAAACAATGCCTGCGTTCCGCAATCTCCATTACCCGCGGCAGCGATCGCGTCATAGAGAGTCTTGGCGATAGTCAGGCCTGGCGTAGCGACGCCCATCGACTCACTCGACTCGAGTGCGATCCCCATATCCTTGATGAAATGTTTCACATAAAATCCGGGTGCGTAATCACCATCCAATACTTTCGGTGCAAGATTCGTCAGCGACCAACTACCGGCCGCCCCTTTGCTGATACTGGACAGAACGGTTTCCAAATCCAAACCCGCAGCCTTCGCATAAGCAAGACTCTCGCACATGCCGATCATCGTTGATGCAATGGCAATTTGATTAGCCATTTTTGTATGCTGACCACTGCCGGCAGGCCCTTGATAGACGATGTTAGCGCCCATCAATTTAAAGAGTGGCAGAACGGCCTCAAAAGCCGCTTCCTCGCCACCCACCATAATTGATAAGACACCCTTTTGTGCGCCAATGTCTCCCCCGGAGACTGGTGCATCGAGCGAGTGGACATCTTTAACAGCGGCCACCTTGGCTATCTCAACTGCGAGCTCGGGTTTTGATGTCGTCATATCGACGATAATCGACCCGGCCTTAGCTGCTGCCACAATGCCTTGTTCACCTAAAAAGACCGACTCCACATCGGGCGGGAATCCGACGATGGCAAAAATGACATCACACTCAGCAGCGACGGCGCCCGGAGTCTCGCAAAAAGTCGCTCCGCTATCGACGAGCGACTGTGCTCGGGATTCCGTGCGGTTATAAACGTAGAGTTCATAACCCGCGTTTAAGATATGTGTCGCCATGGGATTTCCCATGACGCCTGTGCCGATAAAACCGACTTTAGTTACTTTTGGATCTACTGGTTTCATATTGTATAAATTAAGCGGTAAAGGAGCGTCCGAGTCCAATCTTCTTCAACCAACGACGAAAGGCAATCGATGCTTTGTCTGCTTTCGCATGAATCTCAACCGAGACTTCTAATGGGATCTCTTCCGGTTTTTGCTTCTCAATCATAGCACGATCCTCGCCGAGAATTTTGCGCTCCCAATCAAGTAACTCTTCTACCGGAACATCCTTATCAAAGTTGCGCGTAAAAACCACGATCAGCTGCGAACGCTTGGCTGAAATGGGTGCGATATTGATATGGATTATATGCTCACGGTTTTCCGGGTATGCGATACAGGTCCGCGTGCAAAACGGCAGAAATAATGTGCGGTGCATTTTACGTTGCAGCTCTTTCGTATTCGTGATCGGTGAGTCCTCCGGATTGGTCGCCAAATAGTCGAACTCCATTGTCATCGTGTTCCCTGATTCCTCGAACTCGTATTCAGTGCCTTGAGTGGCGCTCGACTCCTGGCCGAAGGTATTGCGATGCACAAAAGAGAAATGCGCATTATCAATAAAATTCTCAATCGCACGACCAGCGGAGCAGTCCCAGATCTCCGGGCCCATCGTAAAACGCAGATAATCCGGATTATCCGCTTCCGGTTCCCAAACGGGCAGATCGTTCTGAGGTTCGCCACTGAGACAGACCCAGATTAAACCATACTTCACTTCGTGCAAATATGTTTCCAACCGGATACGCGATGGGATATTCCAATCCGGGTCGCTCGGCACCTTCGTGCATCGACCGTCCGCTTCATACTCGTATCCATGATAGGGGCAGACCAAACAACTCCCTTTGACCCAGCCCTCAGTTAAAGGAGCTCCACGGTGCACACAAAGGTCTTTGGCCACGACATAGTCCTCACCCAATTTAGCGACGACCAGATTTACATCCAGAAGCTGCTTAGCGATTGGCTTATCGGTGACCTCTTCGCAAAGCGCTATCGGATACCACATCTGTGACAATGCCTCCCAATCAGTCTCACGAAAAGTCGCTTCCTTGGGATACTTAGCAGTGGCGTATACAGTCGTCGTTTCCATGACTTCAATGAGCAAAGTTCATACCAAGATCAAATGTGTAGTTGAATTGGCACATATACCGCTTTGATAGCTGCTATGTCAGCCTATGCCATATGGGCCTCCGCCTTTTTATTACTTTACCTGCTATGGTTACTGGCACTCACCGTGCGTTCCTGGCAGACTAAAGTAAGCAACTTAAGCGACTATTTTCTCGCGGGGAAAGATGTCGGTTTCATCCCCTCCATTCTGACTTTTTGGGCAACCTACTTTAGTGCGGCGGCTCTAATTGGTGCCGCAGGGTTCTACTACATTCATGGCATCGGCAATTTCTTCTTCGCTGGCATAGGCTACTGTATTCTTGCAGTCACTACAGGCACGGTAGGTGTTCGGCTCTGGAAACTTTCCCGAAAGTATCCGAAACTACGCTCGCCCATTCAGCTCTATTTACGGAATTTCCAGTCGCCCGGATTAGAAACACTTTTTGTGGTGGTCACTCTCTTGTGCCTGGTCCCCTACATGGCCGCACAAATCACCGGCTTTGCCTGGTTGATCGAAAGCGCGCTGGGGCTGCCCTACATCTACACCGCCGCAGGGGCGCTCGCCGTGATCTACCTCTATTCAGAGTCCGGTGGTTTGAAAAATATTGTGAGCACCGATGTCGTGCAGTCACTGATGACGATTGTCGGATGTATCGGCGTGGTCATCGCGTTTCTATGGACCTATTGGTCGATGGACTTGGGGCAATTTCTACGGGATGTGGATGCCCTGTTCGAACCCAGCCTACTCGACATACCAGGGCCAAAAGGGTTTTATACACCACTGATTGTAATCAGTTTAGCTGTGCTCATTTCACTGGGTGCTGTGCCAATGGCACACAATGCCCAACGCTACATGATTGTGCGCGATGTGAAATACCTGAAGATCCTCATGTGGCTCTTTCCGATACTCGGTATCTTTGTCACGCTCGTCGCTGCGGTTTTGGGATTAGGCGGTGCGGTGCATTTCCCCGGACTGGAAAGTGGCGATCAAGTGATCGGGAAAGTCACTGCGGCCGTGCCTGCTGTGATTGGCGCCTTGGCTACGGTCGGTATCATTGCTTCGACGATGTCGACTGCCGATTCCATCTTGCTCAGTGTTGGTTTTATCGTCAGCGAACAGTGCTACCGCGATAAACCGCAGGCTACGACTAAAACCGTGCTTAAACTCAACCGCTGGTGCACCCTCGCAGTCGCCATTTTCGCCTTTGCCGCGAGCGTGCGACCGGGACTCGTCACTGAGTTTGCCTTCAATGCATTTGGCGGCATGCTGCAACTGGCACCCGTCATGTTTGCCGGAGTCTACGAACTTCGAGTCTCCAAATACTGGGCCTTCGCCAGCGCTCTGAGCGGTCTTAGTATTGTCGTGATGGGAAACACGCCGCTTTACAGCATTTTTCCCTTCAGTGAAATACCGCACTATTTCGCCGGATTTTTGCTCGCAACGACTGTTTTGTTACTCGGACAGGCCACCGCTCGTAAATAAATGGAGGGCAATGCTTCGTCGTTGCCAAGCACTGAGCTCAAAATACCCCATCCCAACTTGCAAACCAGGAAGCGACAAAGCGCTTCCCTCCAGTAAACGTTCTTGCCATGACCTTCTCGCCTGTTCCCAAGCGACATCTCTGGAAACGATAGCGTTTCATCTTAAATTTCAACTATTCAGTTAGAATTTGGTAGATAACTTGCTTACACCATACATATATGATTTTAGAAATCGCTACATTTGTTGTTATACAAGGGCAAGAAGCCGAATACGAAGCGGCTATTACAGCGGCTTACCCGATCATCGCATCCATCGATGGCTATTGCTCTCATAAGCTGCAACGCTGCATCGAGCAACCGAACAAGTTCGTATTTTTAGTCTATTGGGAAACACTGGAGGCACACACCGTCACCTTTCGAGAGTCCCCGCAATACCAAGACTGGAAAGCGCGCTTACATCATTTCTATGAAGGCACGCCCAGCGTCGAGCACTTTACACTGGTCAACGAATCCTAGTTTTTCGTAGCGGTATGTCTTATCAGTCAACACTCGAAGCTTTAAAGCAAGCCTACCTTCCGGTTGAACAAAATACCGTCGAATTAGGCGCTCACGCCGGCCTGGTCATCGTAGATATTGTTAAAGGCTTCGCAGAAGTCGGGCATGGCCCCCTGGCCCCTCCGACCGAAAATGCTCAAGTCACTCGAATGATCGACGAAACCAATCGTCTAGCGAAAGACTTTATCCACCGCGAACGTCCGATATTAGCTTTTCTCGACACGCATGTTCCGGAAAAAGAAGAACCGCCCTACCCGCCGCACTGCGAAATTGGAACGGGTCACGAGAACTTTGTCGATGCACTCGCATGGCTGGATAAAGAGCCCTCGGTCAAACAGATACGTAAAGACTGTATTAATGGCTATATCGGCGCAGAAGCGGCCAACGGTCAAAATGCATTCGTGCACTGGATTCGTGAACACCAGATCGAACAACTCATCGTTGTCGGAATCTGCACGGATATCTGCGTGATGGACTTCGTGTTAACAACCCTCTCCGCCCGCAATCACGGCATGCTTGGTTCAGTGCGGGACGTCATCGTCTACGAACCGGCATGCGCCACCTATGATCTGTCTGCGGAAACAATCACGCAGCTCGATTTACCCATTACTGCCACCCACCCACAAGAAATCACTCACCATGTCGGCCTCTATTTAATGGCCTCACGTGGCGCAATTATAGCTAAGCATTTAATCAACTAATCATCCATCACCATCCATGAAAACAATCATCAAATCAATTTTAGTCTACGCCCTCTTAGGACTCTCCAGCCTGACTTCCTTAGCAGATACATTCAGCGACCGCTTCGATGCGATCTGGGAGGCGGCCTCGACCGAGCAGCGCTACAAATTTCTCTATGCCCTTCCCAAAGGAGGTGATCTACATAACCACTCCGTTGGATCGAACATCAGTGAGTGGATGCTTGCGCTCGCACAAGATTCAGAGCGCATCGGCGGAGATACCTTTTGGACCCGCATCCGCTTCGCTAGCCCGGACGATGCCATCGCCGCTACCGCCTACTATCACACAATTCGCAATCATAGCTACGAAGCACTGCCTCCGGAATCGCAGGCCGAGTATGTGCGAATAGATAAAATTACAGACAAAGAAGCACTCGCCTGGTGCGATGCCTTTCGCTTAGAATCAGAAGGCGAAGGTCGTTTTGAGTTTTTCAGTGTCATCTGGAGCCGCTTCGGAGACGTCTTTACCAATCCGCACTTTCGCATGGAACTCATGGCAGAGAACATCAAAGCCTACCACGACGAAGGCATGATCTACTGGGAGCCACAATTCAGCGCGCACCAATTTGAAGAAAACGACGGGACGCCCATTGATATCGTCGCCAGCGTAGCCTTCGTCGAAGAGCGCCTCGCCATGCCCGACATCGCCGACACTGAAATGGTCCTACGCTTTCAGCGCACCATTTTTCGACTTGGTCCCGATGCGATTCAGCAAACGCGCGATCTCTATGCCTTCGTCGATGCGCACCGCGACCGCTGGGTTGGCATGAACATGGCAGGTATTGAAGAAAACGGCTTTGGCTACCCACTGCGCTTTCTCGAAGTCCTCCGCGAACTACGCACGAAATATCCAGACATCCCGTTATCCTTCCATGCAGGTGAAATGGATGGTCCCGACACCCACATCCGCGAAACCCTCCTGCTCGGAGCCCAGCGCATCGGTCACGGGCTCAACATTCTAGGAGATCCAGATACACTGCTACTCCTGCAAATGAGCGGAAAAGTCCTCATTGAGATCAACCTTATTTCAAACCAGCTTCTGGAATACATCGACGACATCAGCACGCACCCTTTTCCGGAGTTACTGCGCACAGGAGTCCCCGTTTGCCTGACCACTGACGATCGCGGCATGTGGGACAGTAATCTCACTGACGAGTATTATACCGCTATGACTAATTTCAATCTGTCTTGGGACGAACTCACCGTGCTCGGGCGTAACTCTCTCGAATACTCTTTCGTTCAAAAGCCGGTGAAAAAGAAATTGCTTAAAAAATATGACGCCTTGATTGAGTCCTTTGAAAGTGAATACGCAGATGGCACAATCGAAGACGCACTGGCCAAAATCGACAAGATCAAAGCAATCACTTATGGCTACGCTAAGAAAAAGTGGGGCTTTGAGTTTTAAAGAAATAATTTCTCGGTTGGCTAAAACGAACTGACTCAAGACATCGTATTTGTCAGCGCCTTCGAACACTCACACAAGACATTCGCCCGCATGCATTACAGATTCATTGCCACATTGGTTTGCTATTTACTCACCAGCTTAATAACCAGCGCACAAGACGCTCCACCCAACATCGTCCTGATTATGGCCGATGATCATGGTCGCTGGGCAACCAGCGTGTATGGAGACAAACGTATCCGCACTCCAAACCTTGATTACCTTGCTAAAAACGGAGTTGTTTTCAATGCCGCTAGTTCACCAGCGCCTGTTTGTTCGCCCGCCAGAGCAAGCTTTTTTACCGGTAAACTTCCTTCACAGCACGGAGTGCACGATTTTTTATCCGAAGACAGTCCCTATGACCAAAATACATATCTGGTTGGAGAAACGCTCCTCTCAGAAAAACTGCAATCCGTAGGCTACGCAGTCGGACTCTTCGGCAAGTGGCACGCTTCTGAAAAAAGCCACCTACCCAAACGCGGCTTTGACCAATGGATTTCCTACGACCAGCGTGAAACGAACTGGATGAACCAATATCTCCATGCTGGCGAAGTCCATTTTTCCATTAATGGCAAAGCCGTTCGCAAGACCGAAACTCAGGCCTGGTATTTAACCGAACAGGCGCTCGCCTTCGTCGATACACTGCAGACACAACCGTTCTTTCTTTGCATGACGTATGTCGAACCACACTTCCCCTTTGCCGACCTTCCCGAGCGGACAGTCGATACATACCGAAGCTTCGCTCAGGAAATCGTCCCCTACGGAGATACAAGTTGGCCGGGACGCTCTACCAGCAATGAGGAAAACGTCCCTGAACACGAAGAATGGGTCGCCCAATACCTCGCCGCGGTCACTTTGCTTGACGAGCAAATCGGCCGGATGCTCGACGGGCTTCAAGCGCGTGACATGCTCGAAAATACGATTTTCATCTACACTTCCGACCACGGCCACATGACTGGTCAATATGGTCTCTACGGAAAAGCCAATGCCAGCAGGCCGCACAATTTGACCGAAGAAACACTCAATATCCCACTCATTATATCTGGCCCCAAGGGATTGATCCGTCCAGGACAGGTGCGTTCCGAATTCGTTAACCTCTGCGATCTCCACGAAACGATAGTCGATTACGCAAACTTCAGTTACGACCGCCCAACCCCGCCACCGCAAGGGCCCGGAAAATCCCTTATTCAAATTCTTTCCGGCCAGCGCATCCCCGACTGGCGTGAGTATCAATTCGCCGAATACGGAAACGCACGCAGCGTCAGTAACGGCCACTGGAAACTCATTCGCTACTACGCGCAATCTCGATCCGATCCGCCTGTTGATCAATGGTTCGATCTTAGCAACCCACGCGGCGAACGCGCACCCTCAGCGCAACCCAGCGAAGCAACTCAAGCCATCTTCGTCGCTGAGCTAGAAAGCTTCTTCGCTCAATACGAAACTGAAGCTCACAGCGGTAAAACTGTTTGGAATCAAGGTCCCTTCAATTCAATGGAACCATGGAAGAGATTGCCCCAGCCATAGTCCGCAGAGCCGCCCTAAACTACAGTTGATACACGCTTTCAGCCGTTCCAGCCCAGATTGCAGACTGCTCGGATTCACTCAATTGGGCTACAGCTTTCTCGACAACTTCGACCCATCGCCCGTAGGTCGTCGCCATAAGGCAGGGAGGCCAGTCTGATCCAAACATCAAGCGATCAGGCCCAAAGCACTCCAGTGCGAGATCGATACAAGGTTTTAAGTCAGCGTCCGTCCAGTTGGGCAGTTTCGCCTCCAAGGGTAAGCCTGAAAGTTTACAGACTACATTCGGGCGCTTTGCGATCTCACTGAAATCCGCCGACCATTCTTTGATTTCCCCACTGGCGATGGGTGGTTTACCCAAGTGGCTGAGGACGATCTCTAATTCAGGATGCGCATCAACCAACTGGATACTCTCTTTCATCTGATGCGGACCGATCAGGAGATCGAACGTTAGATTATATTTTGAAACTAAATCGAGGCCGGCATGAAAAGCCGGGTTACTGAAGTAAGGAGCCACGTCCGGGAACTGCATGATTTCGCGAGCCCCTTTGATCAATGGGTGTTTTGCATAGCGCTCCAGAATACCCTTCAACTCAGGATCGACCAATGGGAACCATCCGACGACGCCTTTAATAAATGAATACTGCTTGGCGTAGGCCAAAAACTGATCCGTCTCCTCCAAACTGCGAAAATTGTGCACGGCGACCGATGCATCGATATCCGCATCCCTGAGAACCTGCTCAAACTCGTCAGGCAGGAAATCCCGCCCAACGACCATACGCTCAGGCGTGATCCAGGGGAATAGTTCGGGCTTATAGTTCCAGAAATGATGATGCGCATCGATGCGTTTGTAGTTAGCCATGTGAAAATCTTTACGGTTTAATATCGATCTGCCCATATTCAATGAGCAAGGCGACGAGACGGGTCACTTTCTCTTTATTCATATATAACAAACGCTCACCGGAATCTCCTTTATAGATCGGAACTTCCCGCTCCATGCGCCAAATGATGTCCTCCGCAGACAACTCATAAACAGGATCAAGTGCATTAGCGACTATCTCAGCTGACTCGGCTTGATTGGCCACTAAATGATCCATTGAGCGGGCCAGTGCGCGTGTATACGCAGCTAGCGTTTCTTTGTCGTTTTCGAAAGTCTCACGCCTGACGACTGAGATATCATTATAGCTCTCGTAGCCGAGATCATTAAAAGTAATTCCGACCCAGTTCTTGTAGCCCGCTCGCTCGAGTATACGTGGTTGATTGACAATCCAACATTGGAAAAAGTCCATCGCTCCGGTAATCAATGCATCGGGCGATCCGCCAGCATTTAGTATCGTAAAGTCATCCGTAGTTATACCAAGGCGATCACAGACGAATTGAGTATAAAAGACCGCACCATTTTGAATACCCACTCGCTTGCCCAGGAAGTCTTCCGCAGTGATCACTTTGTCCGAGCGTTGATCATTCGGTATCGAATGATCGAGCATAACCCATCCGGCAGAACTCCCCTTCATGGTCGGCGCAAACATAACTACATCGGCTCCTGTCGGGCTCATCAGTAATTGAAGTACTGGTTCGGCCGCTCCAATAAAAATATCAATTTGCTCACCAATTAAATTCACCAGATGATCCCTACCCGGTCCCCCTTCGACAATTTGTAGATCAATCCCCTCGGCTTCAAAAAAACCAAGTTCCTTGCCCAAAATCCAAGGTGCAAACTGATCATTGGCGACCCAGGAAATCCCCATTTTCACTGTGGTCAATTCCTTCGGCGGGTTTGCAACATCAGGCACTTGATAGTCTGGATCCGGCAAAAACCCGTTATAAATCAATGCATCATAATCGATGCTGCTTTTAGCCAATGCCAGCGCTTCCTCTGAGCTCAACCCACTTTTAGCCAAGTCGTCCGCGGGCTGTCCGCAGCCAACCAGGAACACGGCCAATACGTAAGTGAAGAGTAATCCGATTTTCTTATAAGAATGCTTCATGATGTTTCGCGCGGAGTGAGTTTAGCCAAAATGTCTTCTTCAAGCCGGCCACCATTGTAGGTAACCCGCACATCGAAACTAGGACTTTTTTCGAAATGAATATCGTAGTGCTTCAAAACGTGAGCGACCACAAGCGTGCTTTGGAACATCGCATAATTACGCCCCAAACAGATGTGTGTGCCACCCCCGAAGGTGCCGTCTGTTTTCGGAGCGAACTTTCCAGATTCAAGGAAACGCGAAGGCACAAATGCAAACGGATCCGGATAGAATTCATCCATGTAATGCGCAAGCACATGGGCGTGCATAATATCGGAACCCTCAGGAATCGCGAAGCCTTCAAACTCAAACGCTTCGCCCGCATACTTGTTTAACACAAATTGTCCTGGGCGAATCCGATTCGTCTCCATAATAGTCGCTTTCAGACAAGGCATATCCGCCATCGCCATAACATCTGCTCCGTCCCACGCATCCAACTCGACGCGTAACTGCGCCAACCAATCTGGATTTTGATAGGTAAACAGGAGCGCCCAATTAATAAGGTTCGCCGTATTATCCGAACCCGCGATCCAGACCAGATACAGATCGTTGATCAGCCAATCACGGTTCAATTCCCCCGTCTTTTCCAGACGTGCCGCCATGACGTCACTAAAGTTGTCCGCATATTTCTCAGGTTCGGCTAAACGTTCATCAATTATGGAACCCATCCATTTGTAAGCGTTTGCTTTCATTTCCTTATACTCTTCGCGCGCCACGTAAGAATGTCGAAAGTCATCCAAGAACAAACCACGCAGCATTTGATACTCCCATCGGCAAATTCGCGGAATCTCCTCTTTCGGCACCTCCGATTTTGCATATGTTTTAGAGGCGATCCAAACAATCACCTCTGACCAATAAGTCATTAGCTCGAGCGGTTCACCCGAAGCGGTCTCTGCTTTGAGTTCACTGCGCAAATGCTCCAGAAACTCAGGCAAATAACGCATCGAAGGTCCTTGATTCACGGCCGGCTTAAGGATTGCACGTTTAGTGAGATGCTCTTTTCCGTCGAGCGCAGTCACATGGTCGAGGCCCATCTCCTGATGAAACGGCGCGTTGGCCGTCCCATAACTCCAAACGCTACTATTTCGCCAAACGAAATCATTTGCATCCAAGCCCGCCAAGGTGATCCACATACGGTCACGAAACCAAGTCCGGTAAACAGGGCCGCACTCAGCATAAGCGCGCACATGGAAATGCATAGGGTCGTTCTGGAACGCTTCGGACGAAGCAATGTCGTCAGTGCCTTCGCGGTAGATGGGGATGTCTTCAACTGTTTTCATAAATCAAATGTTTCGTGCTTATCGGCGTTTCCAACGAAAGAGCCAGTGCTCCCAGAGTCGGCAAAGCAAGTATGCGCCCACCGCCAGAACACTCGCAATTAAAGTAACTGCATACAGCCTGTCAGCGCGATATTCAGTCGTCGATTGCACAATTAAAAAGCCAAGCCCCTTACGGGAGAAAAACCACTCGGCAACAATCGCGCCGACAATACTGCCGGTGAAAGCAATCTCATGCGCCGCTACATAATAAGGCATCGCGGCGGGCCAGAGCACACGCTTGAATACTTGCCAGCGCGAGGCATTTAACACCTCCATTCGGTCGATTAGGACCGGAGAAGCCGAGCCCAGCCCCTTGACCAGATTAGCGAGCAGTGGAAAGAAAGATACGAGAACCACCACAATGATTTTAGTCGTCAGGGTATCGCCCAAGGTGACCACTAAAATACTAGCCACCGTCACAAAAGGAACATTGCGTATCACCACCATCCATGGAGTCACGAAGTGCTCCGACCAAGGAGAATAAACGAATAGAATCGCCAGCCCGATCGCAAAAAGATTGGCGACCCCATAGCCAAGCAAAGCCCCATAAATCGTCACCGTGGTGTGATACCATAAACTGCTCCACTCTGAAGAAAGCACGGACCAAACTTGGCTCGGTGGCGGCATGATTACCGGTGGCAGCCCACTGAATTTGACCGCAAGCATCCAAAAAATAGGGATCGAGACCAGCATAATGACATACGCCAATACGACTGGAAAATACCTGCCCTGTTTGTTCGCCTGACTCATTTCGCCACGGCCTCCACACTCTTGAGTGCTGCTCGCACTCGTTTCATTTCTTCAATAAAAGCATCGTCTTCCCAGGTTTTACGCGGTCGCTCCAAGGTAATATCCAAGACATGTGCTATCCGTCCAGGATTGGCTGACAGCACTATGATTTTATCCGAAAGTGTGACCGCCTCTTCAATGCTGTGCGTGACCAAAACCGTCGTCTGCTTCGACTCTTTCAAAATATTCGCCAACCAAGCACACATCGTCGCACGCGTCATTTCATCCAAGGCTCCAAACGGCTCATCCAGTAATAATAGGCTCGGCGCATGCACCATCGCACAAGCAATATTCACGCGTTGTTGCATACCCCCAGATAGCTGATGCGGGTAGTGATCCATAAAATCAAACAGGCCGAAATCTTCCAGCATTTGCTCCGGCTTCAGCGTGGACTCGCGCGAGCACAAATCCAGCGTCGTCTGCACATTTGCGAGTGCCGTTAGTGAAGGAATTAAGGCGGGCCGCTGAAACGCCACTCCAATCTCTTGCTTGGAGCGAGCTTTCTCAATGCCCAGACCCTCGATTTCGACCTTTCCCAAAGTCACCCCTTCTAAACCAGCGAGCACACGCAATAAAGTCGTTTTCCCACAACCTGAAGGTCCAATGACTGAAACGAATTCACTCTTTCCGATACAAAAATCAATGTCCGACAATACTAGTTGAGTGCCAAAAGACTTGGTCACACCCGTGACTTCGAGTGCACTCAGCGTATTCGTGAATGGGATCGTATTCGTCAAAATAATTTAAGAGCCTTCAAAGCTCTCAATACGATATTAGCAGTAGATATGCCACCCACGAGTATCTCGGCAGTTATGTAACTATTTAGTTATTTCCAGGTATTAATAAATCCACAGAGCAGTGTCTAAGCATCGCTTAATCGTTCCTTTGCAATCGCTTACAGAGGTCAACTTCATCCAATCGTAATTCTGCGCAGTATATACAAGGGATAAAAGCACTTTAAATATAGACTTCATCAGTCATTTGCCTGGGGTAAATCACCTATTGCGCTGTTTCTGTTTACGAAAAATGGACGGCGGTATTCCGACCACGCGCTTAAAGACAACAGCCATCCGCTCTGGATCATTAAACCCACAAAGTTCAGAAATGATTGAAATCGGATGCTCGGTTTGTGCCAGTAGTTGCTTGGCGTGATTCACACGTAAACGGCACAGCATCTCCCAAGGCGTGCACTCCAAATACTCGATAAACTTTCGCTCAAGATTTCGCCGAGCCATACGTAACTGCTTACACATAGCCTCGATCGTTATCGGCTCATGCAAATGCTCAGACAAAAACGCCAGGGCTCGACGTAGTTGTGGATCCGCCACCGCAAGAAAGTTGGCCGAATGTCGCACGACAACACCACCTGGCGCAATCAATATTGGAACCTCTGGTGCAGGAAGCCCCGCCAATAAGTTCTGGATCGACTCGCCGGCAACTTCGCCAACTCGATTCCAAGGAATCGAAACACTCGACAACATCGGGAAACTCAGACCACAGACCAACTCATCATTGTTCGCACCGATCACTGAAACCGTATCCGGGACGGACAGTTTCAGCTGCCGACAGACTCCACAAACAAAGCGACCAAGCGGATCGTGCACCGCAAAGATAGCGACTGGTTTCGGCAAGGAACGCAACCAATCCTTAAAGACATCATCTGCCGGCGCGAAATCCTCACTGTAACTCTGCGCTACAAAAGATGTCATCTCATACGAGTCGACGACTCCGATCTTTCCGATTCGATTACGATAGCCTTCCAAGCGCTGTTTTGAGTAAGGCGTTTTATTTCCTAGAAAAGCAAAATCCTTAAAACCCGCCTGAACAAAAGCCTCTGCCGCCTCCACCCCTACGGCATGGTCATCGACATCTATACTAACCACACCCGGATACTGATAATCCGTATCTGCAATCACCGTAGGGATCTTCAGCCCAAGTATAGCTTCCGTGATGTTGGGCAACCACTCTGTTATAATCGCATCGGGTTGCATCGCAGCGATGACCTCAATGAGTTCACCGATCGGACGATTGATCCGAATAATACGAAAATTCTGCTCACTGCGCACAAATGGAATTAAAGCTGGAGTCAAACGCCGTAAAAACACCTCTGTCATAACTATGGCGACCTGCTTATCCATGAGAATACTCAGTCACCTAGTTTGACGCAAATCAACAGAATAAAGACGCAATATGCCGTTTACAGAAGTATGACAAAACAATAGTATGGTGTCTATAACTTGAGGCTATTACTTACCCAAAAAACCAATCCCATTAAATATGTGTTATTTCGACTGCGACAAAATCGGCTACGAAGGCCCTAGTTCTAAGAATCCGTTTGCTTTTAAGCACTACGATCCAACGGCTGTTATCGGCGGTAAAACGATGAAGGAACACCTTCGGTTTGCCGCGCCCTACTGGCACGTCATGCGCAACCAGCTCGGCGATCCTTTCGGTGCCGGCACCGCAGTCATGCCATGGGACGATGGCACTGATTCGACGGATAATGCGGTCAAGCGCGTCGATGTATTTTTTGAATTTCTAGATAAGATGGGGATCGACTTTTACTGCTGGCACGACCGCGACATCGCACCCGAACTCAACGATCTCGCTGCCTCCAACAAAGCACTCGACACCGTAGTCGCTCGCTTAAAAGAGAAACAAGCCGAAACTGGAGTTAAACTACTTTGGGGCACCGCATGCCTTTTCGCCCACCCACGCTATTCACAAGGTGGTGCCACGACTCCCGATTCCAGCGTATACGCTTACGCAGCCGCGCAGGTTAAGAAAGCCCTCGAATGCACTAAGGAACTCGACGGTTTGGGTTACACCTTTTGGGGTGGACGCGAAGGCTACAGCACTTTGCTCAATACCAACATGAAACGTGAACTCGACCATCTCGCCGCCTTCCTCCACATGGCGATCGAGCATGCAGATAAGATCGGCTTTGACGGTCCATTTTACATCGAGCCGAAGCCACGCGAACCATCCACCCACCAATACGATTCCGACTCAGCGGCTTGTCTCAACTTCCTCCGTGAATACGGCCTAATGGACCGTTTCAAGCTCAACATCGAGACCAACCACGCCACCCTTGCCGGCCACACGATGGAGCACGAGCTAACTGTCTGCACCAATGCAAACATGCTCGGAAGTATCGATGCCAACCAAGGCGATGAACTCATCGGCTGGGATACGGATCAATTTCCAACCGACGTCTACCTCGCCACTCAAGTCATGCTCGTCGTGCTCAATATGGGCGGCTTCACTACAGGCGGATTGAACTTCGATGCGAAACGTCGCCGTGAATCCCACGATCCGATCGACCTCGTTTACGCCCATATCGGCGGCATGGATACTTTCGCACGCGGTCTTAAGATTGCCTCCGAAATCCGCAAAGATGGTCGCCTAGGTGATTTCGTTAAAGCACGTTACAGTAGCTTCGACAGTGAACTCGGCCAAAAAATTGAGGCTGGTCAAGCCAGCTTTGAGGAGCTCGAAAAAATTGCCCTGGCTGGTGGCGAACCGATCCTTCAAAGCGGACGCCAGGAAATGCTCGAGAACCTTATCAACGACTTTATTTAGACAACCCCTCTGAGCGGCGTCTCCCGCCAAGCAGGAGACGCCGCTTCCCTATTATGCCCTACGCACTCGGACTCGATGCTTCGACTCAAAGCTGCTCAGCGATCATTATCGATACGCAAGCAGGCAATATCATTGCGGATGCTTCAGTCAACTTCGGACAAAGGCTCTCTCACTACAAAGCCCCTTCCGGCTTTATAGAAGGCGGCGTAGACGGAGAAGTTCACTCTGACCCGCGCATGTGGCTGGACGCGCTCGAACTACTCCTGGAAGATCTCGCTAAACTCTGCGACCTTTCAAAAATCTCCGCCATCTCAGGGGCTGGTCAGCAGCACGGTTCCGTTTATCTTAATGCAAAGTGGCACGACACCGTAAGTTCGCTTTCAACTTCCAGCGCACTCTCAGAACAGCTCGAAGATTGTTTCTCCAGAAAAACGTCCCCCATCTGGATGGATCATTCTACGTCAGTTGCGTGCCGTGAAATAGCCAGAACAATCGGAGGTGATGATTTTGTTTGTGAGAAATCAGGCTCCATCATGATTGAGCGATTCACCGGCCCGCAAATACGCAAATTCTACAGCTTGGCACCAAAAGACTACGACGCGACCACTCGCATTCATTTGGTCAGTTCCTTTCTGTGCAGTGTCTTAATCGGTGCAGATGCTCCCATCGATACCGGCGATGGCGCAGGCATGAACTTGCTAAATATTCAAACTTGGCAATGGGATCCCGACTTGCTCGACGCAACCGCGCCCAAACTAAAAGCGAAATTTCCTGAAGTCGCCCAGGGTAACACTACTGCAGGCACACTCTGTGATTATTTCATACAGAAATACGACTTTGTGGCCGATATACCCGTAACTGTTTTCACCGGAGATAATCCAAGTAGCCTCGTTGGTATGGGTGCGAGCCAGCCCGGTAAAATCGTGATCAGCCTCGGCACCTCAGACACTTTCTTTGCGGCCATGCCCGAAGTCATTGCCGACCCGATGGGCTGCGGTCATGTCTTTGGCAATCCACTCGGTGGTTCCATGTCCTTGCAGTGTTTCGTCAACGGATCACTCGCACGCGAAGCTGTCAAAGACCGCTTCAATTATGATTGGGATCAATTCACAGAAGCGCTCCAAAACACGCCACCCGCCAACGACGGCAACCAGATGCTCCCTTTCTTTCGACCAGAGATCAGCCCTCGAATCGATCTGGATAAGCCAAAACTACAAGGTAGTTCGCCATTTATTACTTGGCAGTCATTTGATAGCGCGATTCGCGCCTGCGTCGAAGGGCAGTTCCTTAACATGAAACTTCGCACCGCCTGGATGCAGCTCAAAACCGACATAGTTTATCTCACTGGAGGTGCCTCCAGGAACGATGCCATTGCCCAAGTCGTTGCCGACATATTTCAAGCCAAGGTTCAACGATTAGCCACTTCCAGTTCGGTCGCACTCGGTGCCGCCTTCCGCGGCGCAGTCAATTCGCTGGACGTCCCAATCGAAGAATTAGAAGCCGCCTTTTGTCAGCCTGAAGTCAACTCCACGATCGAGCCAAAAGTCTCGGCCTCGACATACACCGACTCTTTAAAAAGCTTCGCAGAACTCGTGCAGTCCGTCACAACGTAGCGTGCGAGTTCGTCTTGCGCCGCAATTGAATTGGATGCCCTAAAAATGAATGGCCTGAGCAAGCTCAGACTCCACACTCTGAAATACCAATTATCAAAAAAATACTGTAGAAATTAAACCGTTAATACTTTCGATATCATAGTTTAATTTCTGCTGGTAAGCATCTGTGTAAATCCGCGAAATCTGCGGATAAAAAAAGAGTCGCCTCAAATTCTCTGATCTTGAATCTTCGAATCTACCCAATCCGAAACCGCGACAATCCAACAGTCACGCTTTACAGCAGAGAAAAGTCATAAGAGACTTCACAAAGTGAACACTTTTTCGACAAGTTTACAGGTCCCAGACCTTTGGCAGCAAAAAGCCGTTAATCTCTTACGAGCCGAACATGACGTCGTCGTCGATGCACCGACCGGAGCAGGTAAGACCTTTATCTTCGAACACCTGGTCGCACACGATTTTCCCGGGCGGGCCGTTTACACCGTCCCTACCCGTGCCCTCGCTAACGATAAACTTCGCGAGTGGCAGGCGCTCGGCTGGAACGTCGGGATCGAAACGGGTGATGTCAGTTATAACACCGATGCGCCGATCATCATCGCCACACTCGAAACCCAAAAACGCGCCCTCATCTCTGGTCGCGGCCCAAGGCTCCTCGTCATCGACGAGTATCAAATGATCGGCGATTCCGCCCGAGGCGTTAACTACGAACTCGCCATCGCAATGGCCCCTGCCGAAACCCGCATCCTGCTCCTCAGTGGCAGCGTGGGAAATACTCACGAAGTCGTCCAATGGCTCGAACGCTGTGGGCGAAATGCAGTTTCCGTAGTTCATAAAGAACGACCCGTCCCGCTCGACGAAGTTAACCTCAACGCACTACCCGACCGCATTCCAAAAACTGTCCACGGCCGCTGGCCTCGCTTTATCGCACGAGCCCTCGATGCCGAGCTCGGCCCTATTCTGATCTTTGCTCCTCGCCGTAAATCGGCCGAAAGCCTCGCCCGCACCCTTGCGGCCGCACTCCCGGAGCCTGCACCGCTCGTCCTTACCCATGAGCAAAAGGCCATTGCCGGCACTGAGCTCAGCCGATGCCTGAAGCAGCGCGTTGCTTTTCACCATAGCGGTATGAGCTATGGTCAACGCGCGGGGCTGGTCGAAGCACTCGCCAAACATAACCAGCTGAAGGTCATTGTCGCTACCACAGGTCTCGCCGCCGGCATTAATTTCTCAATGCGCTCGGTCCTCGTTCTAGAGCGTGAATACCGCGTCGCCGAAGGCCATCGTCTGATCCGTCCTGACGAATTGTTACAAATGTTTGGCCGCGCCGGCCGCCGTGGACTCGATTCGAAAGGCAGCGTCCTCTACATCGAAGGCAAACCCCGCCTCGCCGATGCCCGACCCCTTAAGCTCAAACGCGGTGGCTCAGTCGATTGGCCTTCTCTGATTACCCTCATCCAGAACGCAGTCGTATCCAATCAAAGCCCCCTCACCGCAACCCGAAGTCTCACTACCCGCCTCTACACGCGCGAAATGATCCCGCTCGGCCTCGATAACTTTCTCCAGCGCAAACAAAGCCAGCCGAACAATGAGCCTGAACGCCAACCGCTGGAGCAAGCACTCTCCGGCGGCACCATCGTCGAATTTGCCAACAGCAAAGGCATCTGGGAGCGAAAGCGCGCACCGCTTCTCAGCGCACTCAAAGACTGCTGGGTGCTTGACCAGGAAACTTGGAGGCCCGCTCTGAGCATTCCAAAAATCCCAGCTAGCTTACGGATCGGCACACTTTTCAAAACCGGCACTGGGCAAGATCGTCGCTACGGGCTCGAAGCACCCCTCGCGACCTTCCCTAAAAGCACCGAGGACAATCGACTCACACTAGCCAAGTGGCTGCTCAAAGCCCTTCGCGAATGTATCCGCGCAGAAGGTAAACGACCTAATGTCCCGAAGCTTTGGACCCTCGAACAGATCGAGCGAAAACTCCTGAAACAATTACCTACGCTCACTCGCGGTGGTCAGCACACCGAGCTTATCGAGCGAAACGGCACACTCTTCTCGAGACTCGACTATGGCGAAGCTCAAATTCACGCTTTTAAAGATCTTGAAGGAAGAGCCTTGCTCAATCCAAAGCTACGCAAGCGGGCCATCGCCGGCACTTCGTCGAATCCATCGGCAAGTGCCGCGTCCACAGCGTCCAGTTCTGGTTCCGTTTCTGAGCAATGGTATAGCCTCGGCCTGATAGATAAAAACGCTTACCCCACACGTCGTGGTATTATTTTCTCCTACTTTAATCATGGCGAAGGCCTTGCGATCGCCGCCGCACTGGAGGAGAAAACATATCCCGTCGAAGAAATTTACTACGACCTAGCCAACATTCGTGCCGGACATCGTTTCAACGCTCTAGCACTAGCCGGTCGCCCCCTCACCGCGATCTGCCAGACTCAATATGGCCTTAGATCCATCCCCGGCTACCTTCGCCGAGGTCTGCCCGAAGACTACGGCGAAGGCGCCAGCGAGATCCTCCGGGACATCGAACAAAAGAGCAGCCGAGCCGAAGCCTTTCTCGATGATGAACTCAGCTATGGTGATATTGAACGCGCCATAACGGAGTGGCGAAGCCTGCGAATTCACATCGCCTACGCACCTGATTATCCATGGGACCGATGGCAGGCCCTCCGCCGCCTCTGCCAAAAATCCCTGGAGAACGAACAACGCAGCCTGCCCTTCGAAAACCTCCCGCCCCTCACCCGGCAACAGCGTAACACATGGTAGCTTATCTGGAGGGTCATGCTCCGCATGACTGCGCATGCAACCAAAGACGACAACCGGCTGCTAAATTACCACCAACAACAAACGCCCCCTTCTACAGTTATCGCGAACACGCGAAGCGCGTCCCTCCACAAAAACCCCCTGGAGGGTCATGCTCCCGCATGACTGCGCATGCAACCAGAGACAACAACCAGCTGCCAAACTGCTACCAACAACAAACGCCCCATTCTACAGTTATCGCGGACACGCAGAGCGCGTCCCTCCATTTATTTTTTCACATTCGCGTATTGCTCTAGCCATTTCCCTACGCTTTTACTTTTCCTCCTAATGAGCACACCCCTAACTATTTCGATTGGCACTGACCACGCGGGCTTTCCTTTAAAAGCACCGATCAAAGCATTTCTTCAAGCACGTGGACACACGGTTCTGGACTTTGGTTGCGACAGTGACGAATCCTGCGACTACCCCGATTTCATTCGTCCCGCCGCTGAAGCCGTCGCGAAAGGTGAAGCCGATTGTGGCATTGTCCTCGGTGGAAGTGGCAATGGAGAAGCCATCGTCGCCAACAAAGTAAAAGGCATCCGCTGCGGCCTCTGTTGGGATGAATGGTCCGCACACGCGACCAAGTCACACAACAACGCAAATTGTATTTCCATGGGTGCGCGCCCCGTGCCTGAGGCACTCGCCCTAAAGATCGTCGGGATATGGCTCGATACTGAATACGAAGGTGGACGCCACCAACGGCGTATCGATAAAATCGAAAACTAGTTCCAGCTCATTTGCACTCGCGACTTGAAAGATCTTCGAGCTATGTTCTGCTAGCCAATTATTAAAATTATCAGTCCCGTTCAAAAACAACTCTCTATACTTAACTTTTAACTCCATCAAAATATGTCCGACAACGAAAAATCCGAAGAAAAAGAAAAAAAAGGCCTCGCTAAAATGCAGGACAAGTTCCTCGAAGAGCGAAAGATTTTTCTCTGGGGCGCCGTCACCGACAAGTCCGCTCGCGACATCACGGAGAAGCTTCTTTACCTGGAAACAGATAAGCCTGGCGAAGAAATTACGTTTTATATCAACTCTCCCGGAGGCTCCATCACTGCGGGCATGGCCATATACGATACCATGCAACTGATCACTTCCTCGATCAAAGTTGTCGTTACAGGAATGGCCGCCAGCATGGGCTCTATCCTACTTTGCGGAGCCGACAAGGGTAAACGCTTCCTCTATCCACACTCACGTGTGCTCATTCACCAACCGCTGATCTCTGGCCAGATGATCGCCGTTGCGGTCGATATCCACATTCAAGCAAAAGAGATGGAACGTCTCCGCGATGAGCTCAACGCCATTCTTGCTGAAAGTTCAGGCCAACCTCTCTCAAAAATAGAGAAGGACACGGACCGTGACTTTTACATGACAGCTAAGGAAGCGATTGCTTACGGCCTCGCCGACGAAATCGTCGAGAAGATCTAAGCGTTAAACGCACAAAGTTTTTGAAAGGGTCACAACACTGGCTCGCTAGGGTCTCCGTGCTCTGTTCTTACCAATAAAAAAGCCCTAGAGTGAACTCTAGGGCTGGAAACTGGTAAGTCTGTGTTCTACTCCGCTGTCGTCACTGCTGGTTTTTCGCAGCAACTCATGGTCATCGTCTTCTCTACTTTTTTCTCCGGCTTTACACAACATGCTTTTTGACAGTCTGCTGGACAGGCTTCTTTAGTCGTTTTAACAGCGTTGGTGTCACCGCTGGTTCCGTAGGAGCCGGTGTCAGCATTGGAAATGGCTGCTGCAGCCACCAAGAAAAAAGAGATTAATAAATATTTCATAATTTGTGTTTAATTTTTAGAACTAGTCTTTGCTGAACATTCTAAGTTCCTTCGAATGTAAAGGTAAGCGATTAATGGGGTAATATAGAGCAGATCTTTCAAACTAGCAATTATTCCATTATTTATTTCCTGCGGTCTCACAACTTGCCTTTTAGGCTTATTTGCAACGTTGACGCCCCCTATGACTCGCCTCTAAATCCGCCAGTTTACAAAACATGGCAACACAGAGCAAAGACTACGATTTCGCATCCATTGAGCCCAAATGGCAGGCTTACTGGGCGAACAACGCAACCTACTCAGCAAACGATTTTGAGGACAAACCAACTTACTACGTCCTCGATATGTTTCCATACCCCTCTGGAGCGGGTCTGCACATCGGCCACCCCGAGGGCTATACCGCCAGTGATGCGTTAAAGCGTTTCAAAAAAGCTCAGGGCCACAATGTCCTTCACCCGATGGGCTGGGACGCCTTCGGCCTACCCACTGAGCAATATGCGATCAAGACCGGCACGCACCCTGCCATCACGACCAAGCAAAACGTCGCTCGCTTCAAAGAACAGCTCACCCAACTCGGTTTTACTTATGACTGGTCACGCGAGGTCAATACCACCGACCCCGGCTATTTCAAATGGACCCAGTGGATCTTCCAGCAACTCTTCAAAAAGGGACTTGCCTACGTCGATGAAAAGCCAGTCTGGTTCTGCCCGGACCTCGGCACCGTCCTTGCCAACGAAGAAGTCCTCAATACTCCCGAAGGCCCGCGCTCTGAACGCGGGAGCTTCCCCGTCGAACGTCGCCCCATTCGCCAATGGGTCCTCCGCATCACCGAATATGCAGATAAGCTCATCGCCGGACTCAAAGACCTCGATTGGCCCGACTCGACCAAGCGTCTCCAGGAAAACTGGATCGGTCGCTCTGAAGGCGCCGAAATCACTTTCGATGTCAGCGGCTACGAGGATCAACTTACCGTCTTCACCACACGGCCCGACACACTCTACGGAGCGACCTACATGGTCGTCGCCCCCGAGCACCCGCTCGTGGCGAAAATTACTACCTCGGAACAATCGGAGGCAGTTGCCGCCTACGTCGAAAAAGCTAAAAGCAAATCCGACCTCGAACGCGCCGAACTGAGCAAAGAAAAATCCGGCGTCGCTACCGGAGCCTTTGCCACCAACCCGGTCAACGGCAAACAAATCCCCATCTGGGTCGCCGACTACGTCCTAATGACCTATGGCACCGGCGCCATCATGGCTGTCCCCGCGCACGACACCCGCGACTTCGAATTCGCGAAAGCTTTTGAGCTCGAAATCGTTCAAGTGATTGACGACAACGGCTCCGCAGAAAAAACCGATGGCAGCTTAACTGAAGCCTACACCGGTCAAGGTCCACTCATGCAATCGGGAGACCTCAGCGGACAAGATTCCGAGTCCGCCAAGAAAGCAATCATTGCGCAACTCGCCGCCGAAAACCGAGGCAAAGCCACTATCAACTTCAAGCTCCGCGACTGGCTCTTCTCACGTCAACGCTACTGGGGCGAGCCCTTCCCGATCGTTTGGGTCACCGAGGCCGACTACGAAAAAGTCGACGACTCACTCAAATCAGTTGAGCGTCCCGTCAGCTGTGAAATCGACGGTGGAACCCGTTTTGCAGTCACCTTACCCGCGTCCGAACTCCCACTCGAACTGCCCGTAGTCGAAAGCTACACCCCATCACCCGATGGCCAAAGCCCGCTCTCAAAAGCAGAAGACTGGCTCCATGTATACGTCGACCCCAAGACCGGCGCGACCAGCAGTGAAGCCAAAGACGGCTGGGTCCGTGGCTACCGCGAAACCAATACAATGCCACAATGGGCTGGCTCTTGCTGGTATTATCTCCGTTACATCGATCCGAAAAACGATCTAGCCCTCATCGATCCGGCCAAAGAAAAATACTGGGGCAGTCCAAACCTTTATATAGGCGGTGCCGAACACGCCGTCCTCCACCTCCTTTACGCCCGATTCTGGCACCACGTGCTCTACGACCTCGGCGTGCTTTCCGACCCAGAGCCCTTTAAGAAGCTCTTCCACCAAGGCATCATCCTCGGCGAAGATGGTGAGAAAATGTCCAAGAGTCGCGGCAACGTCGTCAACCCGGAGAGTATCATCGAAGGCTACGGTGCCGACGCACTCCGGCTCTACCTGATGTTTCTCGGTCCGCTCGAAGCCCAAAAACCTTGGAACACCCAAGGCATCGAAGGCATCGCCCGCTTCCTTCGTCGCATCTGGACACTGGCCACGGATGCGCAACGCATGGTCGATCAGTCTGAAAACGAGACCCAGGTCCGCGAACTCCATAAAACGATCAAAAAAGTCACCGAAGACTACGAATCGCTCGGCTTCAACACCGCCATCTCACAGATGATGATCTGCCAAAAAGAACTCTCCACGGGTGAATCCGTAGCTAAAACAGCCGTAGAAACACTCCTGCAACTCCTCGCACCCCTCGCCCCGCACATCGCTGAAGAGCTTTGGGAACAGCTTGGACACAGCACGAGTATCTCCGAAGCTGCTTGGCCGCAATTCGACGAAAACAAACTCGTCGAAGACACCGTAAAAATCATCTTCCAAGTCAACGGCAAGTATCGCGGCGATGCGCAGTTACCCGCCGATGCGACCAAGGACGATGCCATTGCGGCTGCCAAAAAAAGCGAGCGCGTGCAAAGCTTCCTAGAAGGCAAATCAATCAAGAAAGAGATCTACGTTCCCGGGAAAATCGTCAATATCGTCGCCGTATAATGCGCTCCCTGGCCAAGCTATCCAATCCTTTCCGCCGTGGTATTTTCGTCTGCGCGTTATTCGGTTTGTTCGGTGCCAGTTACTTGCATGCAGAGACACTCAAAGGACTTGCCTTCGTCACGAGTCTTAAAGGTGAGCTCCAGCAAGTTAGTGCAGGGGGGATTTCAAAAAAATCCAGCCTGCATGAGACGCTCACTCTGGATGATAGCGAGCTCTTCACAAAAGGCTCCAGTCAGGCCATAATCGTGCTCTCGAATACACTCGCTCTCGGGCTCGGCGCGCAAACTAACCTACGCATTCCACGCTATGAACAAGCTCCCTTTACTGAGGAAAAAGCTTCTGTTAGCATCGAGCCATCCACCTCCCTGCTCGACCTTCGCCTCATTTCCGGGACCTGTGTCATCGTCGCCACCGAGCAAGCACCACTCTCCGAATTTAAAGTTCAATTACCCATCGGATATGCCATATTCAGAAACGTGACCGTGCGTATCGAATACTACGGCCGCGATCTCAAGCTCAACCTAGTCAAAGGCACCATGACTTATTTCCCTGGCTCCAATAATCGCCAGCGTTACCTTTCAGCGCCGATGCACACTACAATCAATGCAGATACGCTTAAGTTAGAAGTTTTGCCAGAGGCACCCGCCGAAGTGGCGCTCTCCCCGGAAGCTAGCTCCTTCGTCGAAGCTGTGACCCATGCCTCTAAACGTGTTTACTTTCCAAGTTTGAACGCTGAATCTGCGACTCAACCAGTCCCTATCGTCGACCCATACTATTACAAAAAACCTATCGCACGCCCTTACGAATTCAAAAGTAAATCCGAATGACCGCGAAGCAACTCATCATCGAAGCCTATTTTGCACTCCTCAACAAAAAGAAGCGTCTCCTGCAGCTTCTACCGATTCCTCTGTTGATCATTATTCTGATTCCGACTATAAGGGCACCCGAAATGGGTCTGCCGATCACATTCATCACCGCAATAGTGAATTGGATACTCTACTCGATGGTAGCCATTATCGTGCACAGAGCACTTATCTTAGGATCTGATTCGGTCAGCAAAAAGACCCTGGTTCCCAACCAAAGAGTTTTTAAATTCATGATCTATTCGATTGCCGGTGGTATCATTCTGATCCCAGCATTTCTACTTATTTACATTCCTACTGTAGGCATATTTTTAACCTACATTGGAGTCGCCTATTTGATGAGCCGTAGCTTTTTAGTTTTTCCAGATATTGCAGTCGATGGAGACTGGTCCTTCGGTGAATCATGGAAAGTCACTAAACCACATCAACTGGCAGTCTTTCTCGCGATTGGAGCCTTACCGATTTCGATTGGCTTCCTCGAACAGCTCCTATGGAGGATTCCAAACATAGGCATTTTACTAAGCATCCTTTCATCAATATCGTCCGTCTTTACTATAGCCGTCATTTCTGTCACTTATGATCATCTGAAAAATTCGATCCATACAAGCGATTGAAAAAGCTATCCATGCCCGCAGCACACTCCAGATTCCTACCCGAGAACTTTGATGCTCGTCCCGTCGCGCTGATTGCAGGCAAAGGTCGCTATCCCATACTCACCGCCGAGAAGCTTCGAGCCGCTGGCGTGCCCTACCGACTGATCGCATTCGCAGGAGAAACTGAAGACGAACTGATCGATCAAAGTCCCGCGATTGAACGCACCGAAATAAAGGTCGGACAGCTCGGCAAGATGCTTAAAGCGATAGAGAAATTCGCTTGCGGCTACGCCATCATGGCCGGACAGATTACTCCAAAGCGACTTTTTCACGGACTCCATCCCGACCTTAAAGCACTGCGCATCCTAAATAGTTTAAAGCGCACGAATGCCGAAACTATTTTCGGAGCCATCGCGAGCGAAGTCGAAGCGATCGGTGTCACCATGCTCGATGCCCGCGCGTGGCTAGACGATCAACTCGCCACCGAGGGCCTGATGACCTCTGGCAAGTTGCGGGCCGAACCAGAATTCATCGAACACGGGATCGCCATCGCTAAGGGCTGTGCCGAACTCGATATCGGCCAAGGCGCGGTCGTTCGCAAAGGCACCGTCCTTGCAGTCGAAGCCTACGAAGGCACCGACCCCATGCTCCAACGAGCAGGCAGTTTCAAGACTGATGGACTTATTTTCGTCAAGGCCGCTAAACGTAACCAGGACTACCGATTCGACGTCCCCGTCTTCGGCAGTCGCACGCTTGAACAGATGCATGAAGCCGGCATTCAAACCGCCGCACTCGAAGTTGACCGAGTCATTCTCCTAGATAAGGCGGAACTTATAAAAAAGGCAAAGCACCTCAAAATCGAACTCATCGGTTACGCCTAAATCCTGTTCTGCTGATGAACGAAAACACAACAGAAGCCAACGCTTCAAGCTTGACCCAAGTCTAGCAGCATTTTCTGTGTGCCCATGCAGGTCTGGTTCCACCCCTCTGAAGAAATTTCAAAAGCGCTCGCTCGTATCGCAGCCGTCACAGATGGCTTCGGCCCAGAGTTCGTTCCCGGCGTGCGCCCATCCGACCCTCGATTCGGTGACTTTCAGGCCAACGGCGTTCTCGCTTATGCCAAACGCCAAGGCAAAAATCCACGTGAACTTGCGGGTAAACTCATTGAAGCCGCGCAGGCTGATCCAGCATTTGATGCGGACTTCATATCGCTGGAGATCGCAGGTCCCGGCTTTATCAATTGTACGCTTTCCCCTAAATTTATTTGGGATTGGCAACTCGCTTATTCCACTGAAAAAGACTTTCGCAGTGGCGCTAAGATGCTCAAAGCAGGTCGAAAAATTGTCATCGACTACCCCAGCGCGAATACAGCTAAGCAAGCCCACATCGGCCACCTCCGCCCCATGGTCATCGGTGAGGCCATCGCGCGCTTATTGGATTTTTGTGGAGCGGAGACGATACGGGATAACCACATCGGCGACTGGGGCACCAACTTCGGCACCTTGATCATGAAAATCAAGCGGGATACCATCGACCTCAACGCACTCGGTGACAACGCACTCGCGACCCTCGATCAGCTCTACAAAGACGGCAGTGCTCTCGAAACTGAGCAACCGGAGCTTCGCGACATCTCCCGCAGCGAACTCGTAAAGCTTCAGAACGGTGACCCCGAAAACACCGCTATCTGGCAGCAAATCGTCGATATCTCCAAAGTTGCCTTCGATCAACTCTTTAAACAACTCGGCGTCCGTATCGACATCACCCTCGGCGAGTCCTTCTACCGGGATAAAGTCGAACGCATCTACAAAGAACTCACCGAAATAGGCCTAGCTGAAGAGAGTGACGGCGCACTTGTTGTCTGGCACGATGAAATAGCAAAGTTCTCGCGCGACAACGAACGCCCCTACCCCTTCAATATCCGCAAACGTGATGGCGCCAGCAACTACGCCTCCACCGACCTCGCCACCATCCTATACCGGCTTGAAGAATATAAGGCAGACGAAGTCATTTACCTAACGGATGCCCGACAGCAAGACCACTTTCAGCAACTCTTCGTCACCACTGAAAAATGGTTTACCGCCAAAGGCTACCGGTTGCCTGAGATGAGCCATGTCTGGTGGGGCACTATCCTAGGAGCCGATAAACGCCCATTCAAAACCAAGTCGGGCGAAACAATTAAACTACAATCGCTGCTCGACGAGGCGCGTGAACGTGCGCTCGCCGTGGTTACAGAAAAGAACCCCGACCTTTCCGAGATCGAGCGACAAGCAATCGCCGAAGCGGTCGGACTTGGGGCTATCAAATACGCCGATCTATCCTCCAACCGCACCCAAGATTATATCTTCAGTTGGGACCGTCTGCTCAGTTTCGAAGGCAACACCGCGCCCTACCTACTTTACGCAGTGGCTCGTATTAACAGCATCTTTCGCAAAGTCGGGCTCGACCCCGATGCACCGATTGAAGGCGCAAGCCCTTTGGAAACCGAAGCCGAATTCGCGCTCGCCCGAAAGGTCATGGGCTTCGTTGGCGCACTTGAGCTCACTCTGAACGACCTGCGCCCTCACATGCTTTGCACGTATCTTTACGAGCTGACTAGTGCCTACAGCACCTTCTACAATGCAGACAAGGTCATGGTCGACGACACAGGCATCCAAAAGCGGCGCCTCATCCTGTGCGCACGCACCCGCACAGTTCTACAGACTGGCCTAAAGCTTCTCGGCATCAAGCCACTGGAGCGCATGTAATCCCATAGCTACAATTCATCCGATACTCTTGGAAGTGCTTGGATGATACACGAAGGGGTGCAGCTTGCGGCACCCGCGAATGCTCTGCCAACTGCTATTTGAGAGGTAGAGTCGCCACGTTTCATCGGTGTGCGGGCTACGAGTGTGTTCTGCCAGTCACTGACTTTTTATGGTTAAAATAATATGCGCGATACGGACCCGAATTGGCACTAGTTTTACCATTGATTGACTCTATCAGGTCAAAACGACGATGCCTCGGTTTTTACGAGCTTAGCCACGTGGCCTCGAAACTTTGTTTCGGGGTTTTGTCGCTTCTTAGGCTCGCTAAGCGAAGTTCGGCATTCCACCTCACTTATATCCGCCCTGAAGGTAGCGGAAAAACGAGGGATTCACCCAGAGTGCAATCGGTTCAATGGTCCATAGCGGAGACAGTTTTCGCAACGCGACCAGCTTAGAAGCTTCCTCATCGGGTATAGACAGGATGTTCGCCTTCAATCCTCCAACTGAAACCCAGATCTCGCGCGTTTCCTCCATCTCAGCCACGGGCACGAAGCTCCGATAAAATGGTTGCCACCAGCTTTTATAAATTAGCCCAGCCTCGTCTTCACTATCCTTTTTTGCATACCGCGTGACCAACTCCTGAAATCGAAGCACATCCGCGGACTCCGGAAACTCCATAAAAAGCTCATAC
>Ga0307934_1000304_pt1 | contig 37924 bp, 28 predicted proteins | sample OrgLakmetageno90_FD_201838 | JGI IMG/M metagenome (GOLD analysis project Ga0307934, IMG submission 201838) | Saline water microbial communities from Organic Lake, Antarctica - #90 | ecosystem: Environmental > Aquatic > Non-marine Saline and Alkaline > Saline | place: Antarctica: Organic Lake...
TAATTTATTGCGTAAATACCAGCCGACTTTGGCACTGCCAATAAAGCTCAAAAAACCGACCCGTTTATCAGTTGCCAGTTGTTCGGCAACATCATGATTATCCGTCAGTAACGTTTGACACCATTCGGCTGGCAGGCCAGCAGCATGGAAGATATTGACCAACCGGAAACACGATAACGGCGTAGTTTCAGCGGGTTTGACGATAACTGGACAACCGGCAGCAATTGCTGGTCCTACCTGATGGGCAATCAAATTTAGCGGATGGTTAAAAGCGCTGATCGCCACCACAACGCCAATCGGTTCTTTTTGCATCATGGTGATACGGTGTTGTGAGGCGCCATTGACGCCCATCGGCACGGGATGAGATGTTTGATGGCGCAGCGTATCAATACAATGCCGGATACTATCAATGCAGCGCGCCATTTCTACTTGTGAATCAGCCAGCGGTTTGCCGCCCTCTTCGGCGGAAGCATAGGCGAGCTCACTGGCTTCAACCTGCATCATTTCCATGGCTTTTTCAAGGATTTCCAGCCGCTGCGGAACAGACAGCCAATTTTGTCGATCCCGAAATAATTGATAAGCCGTTGTTAAGGCTTGTTCGACAGCAGCGGCATCGGCGGTATCAGCGGTTGCCAGTAATTTACCGGAATAGGGATTGGTAACGTCAATTTGCCGGCCTTTGCTATGGCTGACGCCAGGGATTTGCAAAGGATAGTGGACAGCGGCAGACATAATGATTCCTTATAAGATGCACAATTTTTGTTTCAGACCCTCATGGAGGATGGAGTGATTCAGCGAGTAATCAACGGCGACATCAATTAAATGTACACCGCCCGCATCGAGCGCTTCGCGGAGCATTTTTTCAAACTCGGTGTAGCTGGCTGGCCGGTGGCCGAAGGCGCCATAGCTATCCGCATATTTAACAAAGTCCGGATTATTAAAACTGAGGCCATAATCCTTGAAGCCCATGCCCTGCTGTTTCCATTTGATCATGCCGTAGGCATTGTCATTAAGAATGACCACAACCAAATCAAGTTTTAAGCGGACGGCGGTTTCCATTTCCTGCGAGTTCATCATAAAGCCGCCATCACCACAGACCGCCATGACTTTACGATCCGGATTAATCAATTTAGCCAGCATAGCGCTGGGTAAACCGGCACCCATGGTAGCCAGCGCATTATCGAGCAGCAAAGTATTGTTGTCGTAAGTAAGGTAATTACGGGCAAACCAGATTTTATAGAGGCCATTATCCAGCGCCAAAATGTCTTTTTCACCCAGCGCTTCACGAATCGTGGTCACTGCTGTTTGTGGTAACACCGGGAAACGATAATCGTCACTGTAATTACCAAGGCGTTTACGAACTTCTTGTTTTACCCGGTAAAAATACGAAAAATCCCATTGCGGCTGCGGACTCAGAGTATCGGTTAAGCGGTTAATAGACGTGGCGATATCACCGACCACGTCGAGTTGTGGGAAATACACCGGATCAACTTCGGCGGGTTGGAAATTGATATGAATGACTTTAGCACCACCTTCAGTCATAAAGAATGGCGGCTTTTCGACTTCATCATGGCCAACGTTGATAATCAAATCGGCACGTTCAATGGCGCAATGTAAGTAATCTGATTCAGATAATGCAGCAGTCCCCAGATAGCTGTCATGACGCTCGTCGATAACGCCTTTACCCAATTGGGTATTAAAAAATGGGATACCGGTTTTTTCGACAAACCGCGTCAGTGCCTTGCTGGCCCGTTTACGATTGGCGCCGGCCCCAATCAACAGCAGCGGCATCTGTGCTTCGCGGATCAGGTTCAAGGCATCTTTAATGGTGGTGCTATCGGCATCCGGGCGACGGATATTTTCCACCACATAAATCCGTTCGGTCACTTCTTCTGCGGCAATGTCTTCCGGCAGCTCGATATGCACCGCACCAGGCCGTTCCTGCACTGCGATTCGAAAAGCTTCACGAACCACTGCACCGATGGTATTACCGTGCACGACTTGTTTCGTGTACTTAGTAATTGGCCGCAACATATTGACCACATCAACAATCTGAAACAATGCCTGTTTGCTGGCCTTAATCGGCTTTTGGCCGGTAATAATCAGCATCGGCATGCCGCCCAGCTGGGCATACGCTGCCGGCGTGACTAAGTTGGTCGCGCCGGGGCCAAGTGTTGATAAACAAACGCCGGGTTTACCCGTTAGCCTGCCGTAGGTTGCGGCCATAAAGCCGGCGCCTTGTTCATGGCGGGTCACAATTAATTTGATAGAAGAATGTTGCAGCGAATCGAGCAGATCGAGGTTTTCTTCACCGGGGATGCCGAAGATATATTCAACACCCTCGTTTTCCAGTGCTTTAACCAGTAGATCAGATGTTTTCATGGCGATAAATATCCTTGGGCGCCGAGGTTAGAAAAAAGTGCTTTATAAGGTTGTTTGTAACATAAATTTGAGGCCTGACAAAGGCTCGTTTTATCAAAGGCAGGTAAATCGTTTAAAGGTTTGCATAAAAAGAGCTTTTGACCATCTAATTGGGCTTATATAAGGGCTTTTCAATCCGATATGAAACAGCAACTTGATTTTTTTGAACAAATTCACAAAAATGCAGTAACACAAAGGCCTATTGGCTTGGTGTTTTAGGCCTTTAAGATATTGTTTTGCAGTAAGAGTAAATGATACTTGCGTTAGATGATTTGTCTGATGCTTGACTGGGCGTAACGCCAAGGGAAAAATCGGATGATCAACTTTCTTGACGCCAGAGCCTTATTCGAAATTTCATTACTGTTCTCAGTTTTGATGACGATCGTGTTTTTCGTCATTGCCCGCGGCGCCGGCGCCGTTGTTTATGGTCTAAAAGCATTTGCTTATGCATATGCCGCCTACTGTGTTTTTGGCGGACTGCTGTTAATGCGTGGACTACTGCCGGATTTTGTCACTATCGTTATTGCTGATATGGCGCTGGCGCTGGCGATATTGCTGATTTACGATGGCATGGTACGAGTAAACGGTCTGCGCCAGCGCTGGCATTTTTATCAATATTATCTGTGCTGGTGCCTTGCCGGTTTTATTCTATTTACCTTTGTGATGCCCAGCTTCAGTGGTCGGATGATGGTGGTTATGTTGTGCATGCTTATTGTGTTTAGCATGACACTGTCGGTACTGAGAGATCGGCCTGTCAAAAGCTGGCAGGCCGGTGAATGGATTGTGGCTTTGTCATTGTTGGTATCCATATTTGCGGGATTGTTGCGGGGTACAGAAAGTCTGTTGCACCAATTTGATATCACCGAAACTTCAATCTTTACTTATCAGGGTACGCAGGCAATGTATTTGCTGATTAACTTGTTGGCGATTGTCTTTATTGCCTTGGGTCTGATTGTGCTGAGTCAGGATCGTTTGCGGGCAGATCTGGAAAATATTGCTGCCCAAGATGCATTGACTGGTGTGCAGTCAAGGCGGCTCATTTTGCAGATGCTCGATAAATTGCTGGCCAGTGTTAGCCGGCAAGGAATGCCATTAGCGATTTTGATGGTGGATATTGATCACTTTAAACAGGTTAATGATCAGTATGGTCATCTTGCCGGCGATGAAGTGCTGGTTTCGGTAGTGCGCGCACTTGAACGTAATATTCGCAAAGATGCTTTTATTGGCCGCTATGGCGGCGAAGAGTTTTTAATTTTGTTACCTGATACCGATGTTCAACAACTGGAAATGATTGCAGAACGTTTGCGCCAATTGGTTGAGCGAACCCGTTATGATTACCGCGGCCAGATAATCCAGGTGACCATTAGTATCGGTGCCATGGTAGTCACCAAAGATAATGTTAGTGAGTGTGAAGACCCGTTGCTGTTAGCTGACAAAGCATTGTATACCGCCAAAAAACAAGGTCGAGATTGTGTTGTTATTTACGGAGAGTCTAAAATTAATGCATCGCATCAAGCGTTGCGTGCCAGCTAATCTCTTTCGTATTTCAATCATAATCACTGCCAAAAGCCACTGATGCATCGTCTAACAGCCAGTAAAACGCTATTTAACATCATGATTGCCATCATGGGATTAGTGATGCTGGTTGCAGCTATCTTTGTTAACTATGTGGTGCAGGATCGTTACCGCAGTGCTTTGTTTGCCGAAACGCAGCAGCAGTTGAGCCGTTACCATAATCAACTGGTCACCAATCTACAAAATCATATTCAAATCGTTCGCGGTTTACCGGGGCTGTTTGCTGTCAATCCGAAATTGACGCAAGCGGAATTTGAAATCGCCATGGCGCATCTGATTAATGGTCAGAATCAGTTGAGAAATATCGCGGCTGCGCCGGATATGGTGATTCGTTATATGTATCCGGTCGCAGGGAATGAAGAAGCGATTGGTCTGAATTATCAGGAAACCCCCGCGCAATTCGCCGCCGCTGAGCGGGCCCGGATCAGCGGCAAATTGGTATTGGCCGGGCCGTTGCAATTGCGCCAGGGTGGCAGTGGTTTGATTACCCGGATCCCAGTATTTCTTGCCGGTGAACAGGGTGATACGTTCTGGGGCATTATTTCGGCTGTTATCGATAGTGACGCTTTCTTTAAGGCATCAGGTCTGATTGCCGGTGAGATGCCCATTGAGCTGGCGATCCGGGGCAAAGATGGCTTAGGTGAATCCGGTGCCATGGTCTGGGGCGATGCCGCTTTGTTCGACGATGCGCAACTAACGATGCCGCTGGAGTTGCCTGATGGCTATTGGCAAATGGCGGCGCAGCCATTGGGGGGCTGGCAATTCAACAGTCAAATGATTTGGCAAACGCGAATCATGATTTTTGGGTCAGCATTGGCAGTATTTGCCCTGCTAACCGCGTTTATTCGCTTTATGTTTACCGCATCATTGGCGAATCTTAAGTTTCGTAATTTGATTGAAAGCTCACCTATCCCGTATTTGCTGATCAACCGCAGAAAACAGCTCAGTTTTATCAATCATTCGTTCACTGATAATTACGGCTATCAGTTGGCTGAATTGCCAAGGCTGGATGACTGGTGGGCAAAAACCGATATTGCAGATTCATATCGCCAACAATTGGATAAATGGTGTGATGGCACCATTGAGCCTGATTATTTAGCGCATACCCCCATTGAAATTAATATTGATTGTCATGATGGTAAACAGCGGGTTGCGCTGCTCAGCACCTCGGCATTACAAGATGCTTTTAGCGATGAATTATTGCTGGTGGTTTATGACATCACGGTGCGTAAGGCTGCTGAAAAACAATTACGTTTTGCTGCTCAGATATTCGAGCAGGCTCATGAAGGCATTATGGTCACCGATACTGATCGCAAGATTCTTGATATCAATCCAGCCTTTACCACGATTACCGGCTACCCGCGTGAGCAGGTGATCGGTCAGTCAACCAGTCTGTTGGATTCGGGCAAACATGATGCGGATTTCTATGAGGCGATGTGGCGGGATGTACACACACATGGCTTTTGGCAGGGAGAGGTCTGGAATCGACGGCGTAATGGTGAGCTTTATGCTGAGCTGCTGACCATTTCAGCGATGACTGATGGCGAGGGCCAGAGCCAGCATTATGTCGGGCTATTTTCTGATATTACCCAGACCAAACAACAGCAGGAAACATTGGAGCTGATGGCACATTACGATGTGCTGACCAAGCTGCCTAACCGGGTGTTATTTGCTGATCGATTTGCACAAGCCGTCGCTCACAGTAAGCGGACCCAAACCTGGCTTGGCGTGTGTTTTCTGGATTTGGATAACTTTAAACCCGTCAACGATAGCCATGGCCATAATGTCGGTGATCAAGTGCTGATGCAGGTTGCTCAGCGACTTAATGATAATGTTCGTGATGAAGATACGGTATCGCGCTTTGGCGGTGATGAATTTGCCATTTTATTTCGCGATCTTGAGTCTTATGCCCAGTGCGAACGGATGCTAACGCGGATTCATCAGGCCTTGGCCGAGCCTTATCAAGTCGGTAATTTACAGTTAAAGCTCAGTGCTTCCAGCGGTGTGGTAATTTATCCTCTTGATGATGCCGATTTAGATACTTTGCTGCGCCATGCTGACCAGGCGATGTATCAGGCGAAACTGACCGGCCGCAACACCTATCGCTTGTTTAATCCACAACAAAACCTGCAAACCATCGAAAAACATGCTTTGCTTGGCGAATTACGGCAGGCGATTAAAGATAACGATTTGACGTTGTTTTACCAGCCTGAAATCAATATGCGCACCGGCAAAGTGGTCGGCGTTGAAGCCCTACTGCGCTGGCAGCATCCGCAAAAAGGCTTATTACTGCCCGCCGCGTTTTTGCCGGCGATTAATGGCACTGAGCTGGAAATTCTGGTCGGCAACTGGGTGATCCAGCATGCCTTAAAACAATTGGCTGAACTGCAAACTGCCGGCCATGAGGTGTTTGTCAGTGTCAATATTGCCGCGCCGCATCTGCAAACCGCTGGGTTTATCGACAATTTGACCGAGGCACTGGCCAGCTACCCGCATATACCACCGCAGTGTTTGCAATTGGAAATACTGGAAACCAGTGCGCTGGGCGATGTCCGGGCAATCAGTCAGATTCTACGCACTTGTCGTGAAAAAATCGGTGTGCAGGCGGCGCTGGATGATTTTGGCACCGGTTACTCGTCATTGACGCATTTACGGCATTTGGCGGCGAATACCGTCAAAATCGATCAGAGTTTTGTTCGCGATATGCTTGATGACCCGAATGATTTCAATATTATCGAAGGCGTTATCGGATTGGCCCGGGCCTTTAATCGCCAGGTGGTAGCCGAAGGGGTAGAAAGCATAGACCATGGCAAAATGCTGTTGTTACTTAACTGTGATTTGGCACAGGGCTACGCCATTTCCAGGCCAATGCCGGCTGAAGAATTGGCAAACTGGCTGGATAATTTTCAAGCCGAACCAGCCTGGCTGAGATTAGCAGCAGAAAACCTAACGCCAGCACAACGCGGCTTACGTTTATGGTCGTTGATTATTGGTCGTTGGCAGCAGCAATTGCAGGATTGTGCCGATAGCGCCAATCTCGCCGTTAATCTGCCCATGCTGGATACGCATCAGTGCCACTGTGGCAGTTACCTTGCAGAATTACGTGAGCAACAGATGTTGCCAGCAGATCTATTGCGTCGACTGGAACAATTGCATCAGCAATTGCATGATGCAGGTTTGCAATTAAAATCGGCCCTGGAGCAGGCACCTTCCTCGTCTCTGGTGGCAGATAAGCAGCGGCGTTTTAATGCGATTGCTACGCAACTCCAGCAAATCCTGACGCAAGACGGCTAAACCTTTATCGTCTATCCCTGCGATTGCATTGTTATGCCATTAATTACTGTGGACAGCGACATTGATGGTCGGGTGATAGACGTTTATGGGTGACATAACCAAGGATATTGGCAAAAAACGCAACTAACAGATTGGCGGGCATTTGCTGAGCGACCAGTTGTATCGGTATCAATAAATAAGGGTTGGAAAATGCAATGGCGGCAGCAGATGCCACAATGTATCAGGCCAAGCAAGTGGCTCGTAATCGTCTGCAAATAAATACCGCTGCAGTCGATTCAGCATAATCCTGAGCCTAATCAGGCAAAGGGCTGATTTGCCAAAGTGTGCATTTAGCTATTATGAAATCCAAGTCAGCAGTTGCTGGCCTTTCAACAAAGGAGTGATTGTTATGTGGACTAAACCAGAATATTCAGATATGCGTTTCGGTTTTGAAGTAACCATGTACATCTGCAACCGTTAATACGCAGATAACGCATTAAAAAAGCCCCGGCCATTTCGGGGCTTTTTTTTGCCTGACGTTTGAGAGCGCTGAATTTACCAGCGTATAGTGAGTCTTAAATTCAAAGATAAACTGCCGGGAAGTCATTATGAAATTCATCGGTCAAACATTGCTGGTCATGGTGTTGGTATTGCCACTGCTGTCAGCGTGCGCATCCCGATCGCAGGCCAATTATTATGCCGATGAAGTCGGCTCAATCATGGCAATTGAAGATGTCTGGATAGTGTCATCAAGATTGGTAAAAATTGAAGGCTTAGGCGAGAATCGCCGCCCCGGCTGGGGCGCTGCGGTGGGCGCCACTGTGGCCGGCGCCACAGCCTATGGTATTACCGAAGCTGATAATCCCGCCGGTGTAGCAATTACGATTATCGCCTTAATTGGCGGTGCGATTGTCGGCCAGTTTGTTGACGAAAAAACCAATTCCGAGCTGGGCGTTGAATACATTCTAAATACAGAAAATGGCGATAAGATTGCCATTGTTCAGGCGGTAGAAGATGAAGATGAAATGCTGCCACCAAGAACGGCTGCAGTGTTAATGCGCGGTAATGATGGATATTTGCGCGTGGTGCCGCAATAAGTCTGGCTAAGGCAACATCAGTTAATTCGGTCGCGGGCAGCTTATGCTAGTCTTCCCGCATACCGATTTTTGAGGATGTCTGTTAATGAAGTCTGATGCCATAATCCGGCCTGGTGAAAATTGCTGGCAAAAAGTGCCGGCTCAGCGTGCCAAACTCCTGATTGATGGCGAAAACTATTATCCGGTTTTACACAAAGCTATCCAGAATGCCCGCCACAGCATCATTATCACCGCCTGGGATATCGATAGTCGGATGCGTCTTACACGCAGTGATGATGACGATGCACAACCGCAAGAACTTGGGCATTTGTTGTGCGAGGTATTGCAGCAAAATCCCCAGCTAAATATTTATATCCTGAACTGGGACTGGTCTATGCTCTATAGCTTTGAGCGTGAGTGGTTACCCACATATCGGCCGCTGTGGAAAAATCAGCAGCGTCTGCATTATAAGCTGGATAATCAATGCCCGTCCGAGGCATCACAACATCAAAAAATTGTCGTCATTGACAATCAAATTGCTTTTTGTGGCGGTTTTGATTTGGGAAAACACCGCTGGGACAGCCGTGAACATTTGCCTGATGATAATCGTCGCATTGATCCTGATAAACAAAGTTACCCACCATTTCATGATGTGCAATGGCTGGTCGATGGCGAAGCCGCCAAAAAGCTAGGGGAGCTGGTAAGGCTGCGCTGGCAGCGAGTGACTGGAGAAACCTTGTCGGTGCCGGAAAATCCAGCAGATTGCTGGCCACAAAAATGTGTACCGGATTTTACTGATATCAATATTGCCATTGCCCGTACCCAGGCCGCTTTTCGGGATCTGTCGGAAATCCGCGAAGTTGAACAGCTTTTCCTCGATAGTATCAAGGCTGCCGAAAGACTTATTTATATTGAAAATCAGTATTTTACCAGTCATGTCATCGCCGATTCATTGGCCAAAAGCTTAAAATCAGAAGCCGGGCCTGACGTCGTTCTAGTCTTGCCCAAAATGACCGGCGGCTGGCTGGAGCAGCAAACGATGGATGTACTGCGGGCCCGAGTGATAAAGATTTTACTGGCGGCTGATAAGTATGATCGGTTGCGGATATGCTTTCCACATCGTGACGCTTTGGGGGATGCTTATATCAGTGTCCATAGTAAAACGATGATCATTGATAATCGGCTGCTACGGGTAGGGTCGAGTAACCTCAGTAACCGTTCTATGGGGCTGGATAGTGAATGTGATCTGGCTCTTGAAGCCGAAACTGATGCGCAACAAGCAAACATTGCCAATTTTCGGCATGAATTGCTGACGGAGCATTTTGGTTTGACCATCAGCGAATTAAATACGGTGCTTGAGGAAGCGGGATCACTGAAAAAGTTGATTGACGATCGTGCTGATGGTGCACATACCTTAAAAACACTCGATTGCAAAGTGGATGAACTTAGCGATCAGTTGCTGCCTGATGCCAGTGTTATTGATCCAGAAAAACCTTTACAAGCTGAAGATATGGCGCGTTTACTGGTACCAATCCAGCAGCAAAATGCATTCAGAAAACAATGGCGTGTCGGCGCTGCTGTGATGTTACTAGTGGTCTTACTGACAGCTATTTGGCAGTTCACGCCAATGGGTGAATGGCTGAATAAAGAAAACGTACAATCCGTCGCGGAAATGATTCAACAACAACCGCTGGCGCCGTTGTTAATTTTACTGGTGTTTGGTCTATGCAGTTTACTGGCGGTACCTGTCAGTTTATTGATTATCGCGACAGTGTTGACTTTTGGCCCCTGGGTGGGAAGTGCGTATGCAATTACCGGTTCATTATTGGGTGGTTTGATGGGGTTTTTTGTTGGTCATCTGCTGGGCCGTGGTGGCGTTAGTCGGCTGGCCGGTAATCGCATCAACCGGCTTAGTCGACGTTTGGGTGAGCAAGGTTTACTGGCGATAATAACCGTCAGGATTATCCCTGTGGCGCCTTTTACTGTGATCAACATGGTGGCCGGCGCATCGCATATAAAACTACGGGATTTCTTATGGGGCACATTACTGGGGATGTTGCCGGCGATTATCGCTTTATCGGCTTTTGCAGATTCATTGGTTGCAACATTAAAGCAGCCAGAACCCCAGCAAATCGCTATTTTGCTGGCAGTCGTTATGGGAGTAATTGGTATGACACTGGCCCTGAAGAAATTTTTCGCTGCAAAATCTATTAAAACTGATTAACAAAAAGTTTTGGTCCTTATGCAGCTACGTGTTGCCAGTTATAACATTCATGCTTGTATTGGAACGGATGGTCGTTTTGACCCGGCGCGCATAACTGCTGTGATCCGTGAAATGGATGCAGATGTAATTGCGCTGCAGGAAGTTGAGCATCATCTGATTGATAATGAAGATTTGCTTGATTATTTAGCCAGAACTACAGGTTATCAGGCCGTTGCCGGTCCGACTTTAATGCGTGAGACGCGCCATTATGGCAATGCTTTATTAACACGTATGCCAATAATTGACAGTCATAGCCGGGATATTTCAGTTGCACCATATGAACCGCGGGCAGTCATTGAAGCGCAATTGTCGGCCGGTAACAAAACGGTGACGGTTATGGCGACCCATTTAGGATTATGGCCCGCTGAGCGGCGCATGCAAGTCAGGCAGTTATTGTTATTGCTGGAACAGCAAAGCACTGATGTGACACTATTGCTTGGTGATTTGAATGAGTGGTTTTTGTGGGGCCGGCCACTGCGCTGGTTACAACGATTTTTTAAGAAATCGCGGCATATCCCTACTTTTCCAGCTAATTTTCCACTCTTTTCATTGGATCGGGTATGGGTTGCACCAGAAAAGACATTATTGGCGATTTCCAGTCATCGTTCCATTTTAAGCCGAAAGGCATCGGACCATTTGCCGATCGTCGCGACGATTCAGCTTTAAATCCCTTGCCTGACAGGTGCTATTCCGACATTGCTCTGTGGCTGATTAACGTCTATCTTTAGCTTGCTTAGTTTAAGAGATCAAAATGACTTATTGTTTATCGATTTCACTGGATGCTGGTCTGGTGCTGACATCTGACTCCCGGACCAACGCCGGGATTGATCAGGTCAGTACCTATAGCAAGATGTTTGATTTCAAAACCGATGCTGATCGTGCGCTGGTAGTGCTCAGTGCCGGTAATTTGGCGACCACACAGTTTGTGGTGGAGCAAATCAAGCGGGATATACGCGAAAATCAGCCGAAAAACCTGAATACACTGAGTTATATGTCCGATACTGCTGATTACGTCGGTGAAATTCTCAGTAGCCGGATTCGCCGTTATTCAGAAAATGAAGCCAGTGGTTTTGCCCCGGAGGCTACATTATTACTGGCTGGTCAGATCCAGGGTAATCCGCCACAAACCTTTATGATTTATCCGCAGGGCAATCATATTACGACGTCCAGAGAAACGCCTTATCTGCAAATTGGCGAGAGTAAATATGGCAAGCCGGTGCTGGATCGTTTTATCCGCCCGGACACTACATTGCTTGATGCCGCCACATGCTCACTGATTTCGATGGATTCAACAATGCAGAGTAATGTCAGTGTTGGTCCGCCGATTGAAGTGCTGATATATAAAAAAGACAGTTACGACATTAGCAATCGACACCGTTTTCATGCTGAGCACCCCTATTTGCTGGAATTACGCAAAGCCTGGGGCGACAAACTGCGTGAAGCCTTTACCGAAATGCCGCGTTTCAGTGAGCAATAGGCCAGTCACGGATTAGTTGATCGACAAATTGTAGTTTTTTCTCAACTCCCGGCGAAATCAGAAACGGATAGGCATCAGCATTGCCGATACTGCGATTCAGGGCATTCATTACCAGCACCAGTTGCAGCCACTCTGACAACCAGGCCGAAAACGGCTCGCCGCCATCAGGGGCATCTATGACCTGAAACGTCAGCGCGGTTTCCAGCGTTTCATGCATTAATAAATAATGTGCCCAGGTTTCTGCCCAGTCTTCCATCGGATGTGCGCTGGCATAGGCGGAAATAAAATTTTCCGGCCAGTTTTCGGCCGGACCATTCTGATAATACCTTTCCAGGGCAGCCTGATAATCCTGTTGTGGATCACCAAACAATTCAAAAAATGCAGTTTTGGCTGGTGTGGCTACAATTTGCTGCCAGTAATAGTGGCCGATTTCATGGCGGAAATGGCCTAGTAAGGTGCGATAGTGTTCATTCATTGCTTCCCGAGCGGCTTCCCGATAGCTGCCGTCTGCTTCGGCCGCGTTGATGATGATACAGCCGTTGGCATGACCACTGAGCACCTGTTCATGGTTGGCGTCAGGATTGCTCAGCTGATCTTCCAAAAAATCAAACAATAAAGGGTGTTGTGGCTGGTTGACCGGTAAACCCAGATCCAGCAAACCATAAATCATCCGTCGTTTAGCTGCTTCCAGTATTTGCCAACGCTTTTGGTTATTAATATAGCTTTGATCGGGAATGGTCCGGGTAAGCCGACAGGCAATGCACTGAACGTTGGGATCCTCATCAGCAATCAGCCAATTACAATTCACCGGCTGGCGATGCAATTGGCAGCGGCGAAAACGTAAATCCGGCGAAGCCTTATCACGTAAAGCATCATCTTCTCCGATAACCGCAATCAATGACAGCTGAGTCGGATCAAAGCCCAAACTGGCGCCACAATGATTGCAATGGCTGTTATCAAAAAACAGCTCCTGTCCACATTGGCAGTAAAAGCGCTTCATGCGATAGAGTGATCTGGATAAAACCACTGCTCGCTAATTTGACTATTTAAATCAGCCAGCTGAATTTGCAAAGCATCCATACGTTGGTGAATCGCTTCAGCGGGGATCTCGCTATGCACAGTATGTAGCAATTCGTGCAAAACCTGTTTCTGACTGGCCAGTAAATTCTCTGGTTTTGGCAGTGGACTTAAATTTTGGCCGATGGCGCTTAGCGAGAAAAATAACGATCGTGGGAAAGCGATATCGCCAATCAGATAATCCAGTACCGCAGCAGCTGAAACATTTGGGCCTTTAACACGGGTATACATTTGCTGGGCACTGAGTGCTCGTAATAAATGTGTCCACAATAAGCCATCGAATGCCCGTACCGGATCGCTGCGATTTTCTTTGAGCAGAAGCGAAGCCATTTCTAATATTCTGCTGGTCATGTCAGCGCGCTCCAGATGTTTGGCGATTTGCAGAAAAGAATGGGCATGGTTACGGCTCATTTGGTTGGCAAAAATCCCCCAGATGGTCTGGCAACGTTCCATAATCGCCAGCAGCAAATTCTGTCGGCGACGGCGGTTACTCAACGCGGATAATTCATCTTTAACCAGTAAATACAGTTCATTAACCTGTTCCCAGGTTTCCTCAGGCAGAATATCCAGAGAGGTACGGGCATTTTCCCGCAAGGCGCTCAGTGAGTGTATCAGGGCCATCGGGTTATCGGTGTCGGCCAGCAGGAAATGCATGACGTTCTGCTCACTGATTTGCTCATAACTGGCGTGATAGAACATATCAGCATCAAAAATACTGACCAGTGTAAACCAGTCGATCTCAGCTTCACGCGGTAAGTCCATCAGCAAACCGGTGTGCACATTAATCAGCCTAGCCGTATTCTCGACCCGCTCCAGATAACGCGCCATCCAGTAAACCCGTTCAGCAACACGCGACAGCATCAGCCCGTTCCTCCTAATAATGCTTCATCGACGATCCAGGTGTCCTTACTACCACCACCCTGCGAGGAGTTGACTATCAACGACCCTTCGACCAATGCTACCCGGGTTAAGCCACCTGGCGTCACATAATGGCTGCGCCCGGACAGAATAAATGGCCGTAAATCGACATGGCGCGGTGCAATTTTGTCACCACAACTGGTAGGAGATACCGAAAGTTTCAGTGTTGGTTGGGCAACGTAATTATTAGGGTCATTAATGATTAGTTTACGAAATTCAGCAATTTTTTCTTCGCTGCTGTGTGGACCTACCAACATGCCGTATCCGCCGGATTCATTGGCAGGCTTAACCACCAGATCGGAGAGGTTGTCGAGCACATAACTTAAATGCTCCGGATTTCGGCACAGCCAGGTTGGCACATTCGGTAAGATGGGTTCCTCGTTCAGATAATAACGAATCATGTCGGGCACGTAGGCATAAATCACCTTGTCATCAGCGACACCACAGCCAGGTGCATTGGCAATTGCCACTTTGCCATCTCGCCAGGCCTGCATAATGCCTGGTATGCCCAGCGTTGAATCATCACGAAATACCAGTGGATCAATAAAATCATCATCAATCCGCCGGTAAATGACATCAACTTTTTCAAGGCCATGGATGGTTTTCATATAAACATAACCATCCCCACCAACTAATAAGTCAGCGCCTTCCAGCAAGATCAGCCCTGCTTGTTGTGCCAATGAGGCATGCTCGAAATAAGCTGAGTTATAAATTCCCGGAGTCAGTAACACCATATTAGGTGCGTCTAGATCAGGCCGCAGTGATGCCAGCATAGCCGCTAATTGTGCTGGATAATCGTTGACCGGGCTTATATTTAGAAGTTTAAATAATTCTGGCAGCACACGCTTGGTGGTCTTGCGGTTTTCCAACATATAAGCAACGCCGGACGGCACCCGCAAATTATCTTCCAGCACATAGAGTGTGCCATTGTCATCCCGAACCAGATCTGAGCCACAAACATGTGCCCAGACACCATATGCTGGTTGAATATTCCGGCATTGTGGCCGGTAGCCTTTAGACTGCATCACGACATCTTCAGGAATAATGCCGTCTTTGATGATATGGCCATCATTATAGATATCGTCAATGAACTTATTTAAGGCATTGATACGTTGGATCAGCCCCTTTTCAGTGTAGTCCCATTCACGTTTTGCAAGGATGCGAGGGATAATATCAAATGGCCAGGCTCGGTCGATATTACCGGCATCTGAGTACACAGTAAAGGTGACACCACGCTCAAGGATTTCGATTTCTGATTCTGCAACCCGTTGATTAAACGCTTCATTCCGCATCGATTGCAGGTGATCCAACAGTCGATAGCTGAAGGCTCGCGGCTGATGGCCATCGACCATTAGCTCATCATAAAAATCACCAGGATCATAATCTCGCCATAAATGGGTCATCAGTAAACTCTTTATATTTCAAAAGTATTTTATTTGTGACTGCAAGTGTCATGCCCTATATCCGGCCACCGCTGGAACCGGCCATATGTTTTAAGCTTTAATGGACATCAGCACTTCGCCCGGCGTCACCCGATCACCTTTTTTAACAGCAATCGATTCGACGCTGCCTTCAATTTTGGCCAGTAATTCAGTTTCCATTTTCATGGCTTCAACCACCATCAGTGCCTGACCACTACTAACACTATCGCCGACATTAACCAACACATCAACCACATTACCCGGCAGCGGCGTGGTGACATGACCCGGTTCGCTGGCTTTTTGCCGGCCGCCACTGCCGCCTTCATTAATGTATTCATTAAGCGCTTCGAAGGTGACTTCTTCAGGCATGCCATCGAGCGAGATGTATACTTTGCGTTTACCGCCGCCAACATCACCTATACCGGTGATAGCGATTTCATAGGTTTCGCCGTGCACATCAACTTTAAATTCGGTCGCCATGGCATCTGCCGGACGATTTTTGGCATTAGCTGGTAACAGGGTTTCCGGTTTTAAATTGCCGTCCGCTCGTTGCTGTAAAAATTCACGCCCGAGATCCGGGAACATGGCATAAGTCAGCACGTCTTCTTCACTTTTCGCCAGTTCGCCGATGTCATTGCGAAGCTTATCGAGTTCGGGTTTGAGCAAATCTGCAGGCCGGCAATCCATGACCTCACCATTGCCGATAGCGCGTTTTTGCAAATCAGCATCGACGGCGGCCGGTGGCTGACCATAGCCGCCGGATAAATAGCGTTTTACTTCGTTAGTAATCGTTTTGTAGCGCTCACCAGCCAGTACGTTGTACACCGCCTGGGTGCCGACAATTTGTGAGGTCGGTGTGACCAGCGGCGGATAACCCAGATCTTTACGAACCCGTGGAATTTCTTCAAATACCTCCCGGATCCGGTCCAGCGCATTTTGTTCTTTCAGCTGGTTGGCCAGGTTTGACATCATGCCGCCCGGTACCTGGCTGACCTGTACCATGACATCTTCGCGGGTAAATTCGCTTTCAAATTGATGGTATTTTTTGCGAACGTCGCGGAAATAGTCGGCAATTTCGGTTAAAAGGTGTAAATCTAGTCCGGTATCCCAATCAGTATCGCGAAGCGCTGCCACCTGGGCTTCGGTAGCGGGATGGCTGGTGCCGCTGGCAAATGAAGAAATCGCCGTATCAATCCGATCAGCGCCGGCTTCAATAGCTTTTAACTGGCATTGTGCCGCCAAACCGGAGGTCGAATGACTGTGAATGACCAGTGGTAAATCGACAGCAGCTTTAATGGCCTTAACCAGATCAAAGGTCGGATAGGGTGCCAGCAGACCAGCCATATCTTTAATAGCAATGGAATCAGCACCCATATCGCGAAGCGCTTCTGCTTGTTTTACAAATAACGCCGGTGTATGCACGGGACTGGTGGTGTAAGCAATGGTGCCCTGAGCATGTTTGCCACTGGCTTTAACAGCTTTCATCGCCGTTTCCAGATTACGCAAATCATTGAGTGCATCAAATACCCGGAACACATCAATGCCGTTTTCAGCGGCTTTGCTGACAAAGGCTTTAACCACATCATCAGCATAATGCCGGTAACCGAGCAGATTCTGACCACGCAGCAGCATTTGCAGCTGGGTATTAGGCAGCGCTTGTTTTAAATCACGCAGCCGTTGCCATGGGTCTTCTTTCAAAAACCGCACGCAGGCGTCAAAGGTCGCGCCGCCCCAAACTTCCAGCGACCAGTAGCCAACCTGATCGAGCTTTTCGCAGATCGGCAGCATGTCTTCGGTGCGCATCCGCGTCGCAATCAGTGACTGGTGGGCATCACGCAGAATGACATCGGTTACTTCAATTTTTTTCATTACAAAATCTCCGGCAAAGCGTCAGATTTACCAGCCGGCATGGGCGGCAAGGGCAGTGGCAATGGCCAGCGCAACAGCACTGGGATGGCGTTTTTCAGAATAATTAAGCAGTTCCGGGTGGCTGGGCACAAAGCTGGTATCGAAATGGGCGCTGCGAAAATCCGGATGTTTGAGGATTTGCTGATAATAGGTGGCAGTGGTTTTGATGCCATGCAGGCGCATATCATCGAGCGCCCGCTGACCACGATCCACAGCATCTTCCCAATTCAAAGCCCAGACCACCAGTTTTAAACACATCGAATCAAAATATGGCGGGATCTCGTAGCCGGTATAAATGGCGGTATCAACCCGAACACCGGGCCCGCCCGGTGCGTAATAGTGGGTAATACGACCAAAGCTGGGCAGAAAATCATTTTTGGGATCTTCGGCATTGATCCGAAACTGCAGGGCAAAGCCTCGATATTCAATATCCTGCTGGCGGTAACTGAGCGGCAGGCCGCTGGCGATACGTAATTGCTCTCGGACAATATCGACGCCGGTGATTTGCTCGGTAATGGTGTGTTCCACCTGAATGCGGGTATTCATTTCCATGAAATACACCTGATTGCCGGTCAGCAAAAACTCGACGGTACCGGCATTTTCATAGCCGACAGCTTTAGCCGCTTTGACGCCCAGTTCACCGATATAATCTCGCTGTTCCGGCGTCAGCTGCGGACTGGGGGCGATTTCAATGAGCTTCTGATTACGCCGCTGAATGGAACAGTCACGCTCGTATAAATGCACCACATTGCCCTGACTGTCGGCGAGGATCTGCACTTCAATATGGCGGGGGTTAACAATACATTTCTCTAAAAACACTTCGGCGCTGCCAAAGGCTTTGGTCGCTTCGGAAATGACCCGAGGATATTGCTGACGCAGTTCACTGGCTGAGTCACAGCGGCGAATACCCCGGCCACCGCCACCTGACGTTGCTTTGATCATCACTGGATAACCAATGTCTTCGGCCAGTTTCAACGCATCATCCAGATCTTCCAGATTGCCATCCGAACCCGGCGTAATCGGCACACCGGCAGCACGCATACTGTCACGGGCGGCGGTTTTGTCACCCATTTGTTTGATGACGCTGGATTTGGGGCCAATAAAGGTGATGCCGTGTTGTTCGCAAAGTTCTGCAAACCGGGCATTTTCTGATAAAAAGCCATAACCCGGATGAATGCCATCACAGCCGGTTTGCAAGGCTAAATTGACAATACGCATCGGATCTAAATAACCGGCGACCGGATCATCGCCCAGCGAGTGTGCTTCGTCGGCACGTTTTACATGCAGACTGTATTTATCTGCTTCGGTGTAAACCGCCACCGATCGGATGCCCATTTCGGCGCAGGCGCGCACAATGCGTACGGCGATTTCGCCGCGATTGGCAATCATCACTTTTTTCAGCATAGCGGTCTCCCGAACAACATACAAAAAGCTTAGATCAGCCAAGCTATAATTAAAAATTGATAAAACTTTAGGTAATGATAAGTTATTACTTATCATTAGAGGGGAAACCTTTATGGCACTGAGCTTACAACAATTATTAAACCGGCTGTCATTCCGGCAATTACAGGTTTTTCAGGCAGTGTATGTTCACAAAGGTTATCGCAAAGCGTCAGAAGCGCTGGGGCTGACGCAGCCGGCAGTCAGTTCACAGATCCGCAAACTTGAAGAAGCCATTGAAGAACCGGTGTTTGAATATATCGGCCGGACGCTTTATTGCACGGCGGCAGGGGAGCGTCTGGCCGCCTGTATCAGTGAAATGTTTGGTCATCTCAGTGATTTACAAAGCGAATTACACGCCCTCAAAGGTCAGTTGTCAGGCGAACTGCGATTATGTTTGGTTAACACCGCGCAATATGTGGTGCCGGCATTACTGAAAGCATTTTTGCAGCAGTTTCCAGCAGTTAAAGTGTCGCTGCATGTGGTGAACCGGGCCGGCGCGATTGAGCGGCTGGCTAATAACAGCGATGATCTGGTGATCATGGGACTGGTGCCGTCGGATCGGCCACTGAGTATTCTGCCATTTCTGGATAACGAATTAGTGCCGGTAATGGCCGCGGATTTTAAACTCAGTGGCAAAGGTGTAATAACACTACAGCGGTTTTTGCAGCAGCCATTATTACTGCGTGAGGCCGGATCGGGCAGCCGTCAGGCGCTGGAGCAGTACTGTCAGCAGCAACACTTATCAGCGCAGTCATTTATGGAAATGGGCTCAATTGAAACTTTGAAACAAGGTGTTTTGGCAGGACTGGGGGTTGCCGTCGTGCCAAGGCTCAGCGTACAGGCTGAACTGAAACTGGGATTGATGAAAATTGTGCCAGTAAAAAACTTCACGCTACGCCGCAGCTGGTGTCTGGTCTATCCAAAAGGTAAACATCTTAGCCCGGCTGCGCAGACATTTGTCGATTATATTCAGGATAATCTGGCAGCGATTAATAAGCTGTTTATCAGTGAAGTACAACCTGGTTAGTTGTCAGATTTTGTTTTACCGGCATGGCATTCGTCAAAAACCGTTTGGCTGAAATCGCCAATCACTTTGTATTGTGCTTCAAGTCCTTGTTCGACAGGTTCACCATACGCACGAAGTAATAAGCCACGGGACTGGTTACCAGCGGTTTCCTGCATGGCTTCAGCAATAGAGGTGCCTTGTTGCCGCCAGGTCATAAAACTATTGGCTTTTTGTTGCCAGACTTCGCAGCTATCGGCTTCAATGGCATGTACTGTTGGCAAAGCGAGCATAAAACTGAGCATTAATAATGGTTTCATCATGGTGTGGGCTTTATCATTAAGTGAAATATTAAGCTCATTAGATGGTAATTATCGTAAAAAATTCATTTTGTTTAAGGTGCGCCGGTAAAACGCTAGTGCGTCTGGATTTGCCGGCGCAGCTTTGAAGGCTTAAAACAATAATTTAACCCCGAGCGATATCACCCAGTCTTCTTCACGTTCACCTGCATTTCGGGCAATTGATGCGGTGCGGCCAAATTTTCGTTCGTATTTCAGATCGATATAAGGCACTAATTTACGAGTGATTTCGTAAAATACTTTAACGCCAATTTCACCATCACTCAGGCCGCGGCCAAGAGATTGTCTGTCGACATTTTGCGCGTTGAAATTCAACTCATAGTAGGGTTCAAAGCCAAACCGCTGGGTAAATAACAGATGATTTTTCTGTTTCAGCCGGGCGCTGACATCACCATAATCACTGACAAACAGATGTGCCTGTGTTTCAAACAGATAGGGTGCCAGGCCATTAAAGCCCAGAACCCCATAGCTGGTTGATTCTGGTTGGCTGTCATGACGCAGACCGAGCTGCAGATCCCAAAAGTCAGCGACATTGCGGCTGTACATAGCCCAGACTTCACTTTCTTCAAGTTGACCCTTATGGCCTTCAAGTTCACCTTTTAGCCAGAACTTATGGATATCACCACCAACCCAGCCATCCCACTCGACATGACTTTTATCACCTTCACTGCCACCACCATGCTGGGCTTCCAGCCAAAATGCATGATAAGTCGCGCCGCCATGATCGTCATGTATGTCTTCAGCATGCGCACTAGAAATAAACAGACCGAAAACAGCGATAAACAAATGGATTTTAATGATGGTCATGATGGCCTCCCATGTCACTGTCTGAGCTTACGGGCTCATCGGGCAAATCATCGTTATATTCGGCAACGACCACTTTAGACATCATGCCCGCCGCCATGTGATAGAGCAGATGACAATGAAACGCCCACTCACCGGGCTCATCTGCAGTCAGTAATACTGAGTAACTATCACCCGGCGGTACATTGACGGTATGTTTATTGGGCAGTTTTTCGGTGGGCTGGCCGTTTTCCAGTTGTACAAACATGCCGTGTAAATGCATTGGATGCGCCATCATGGTGTTATTTTTAAAGCTTAGGCGAACCCGTTCGCCATAGCGTAACTGGAATGGCTGAAAATCCGGATCAGAAAACTTGCTGCCGTTAATGGTCCAAATAAAGCGTTCCATATTGCCGCCGAGAACAACCTCGATTTCTCGTGTCGGTTGCCGTTGATCCTGTTGCGTTTCCAGGGCGCGCAGATCGCTGTATTGCAGTGCTTTATGACCTTCAGGGGTGCTGGCATCGGCCCAGCCGCTTTGCATTTTTGTAGCGTCTCTATCCGGCATGTCATGGCCGCTGTGATCCATCTCCATGTCACCGTGGTTCATCTTATCGCTGTCATGATCCATGTCGTGTCCCATATCCGCCATGGTTAATAAACTGCGAGGCCTTTTTTCCGGTGCCGGCCCTTTCATACCCTGTTGTGGTGCCAGCGTGCCCAGGGCAAAACCACTGCGATCAATGGATTCTGCGGCAATCGTATAGGCTTGACTGGCTTCAGGGGTGACGACCACATCGTAGGTTTCAGCGACGGCAAAGCGAAATTCATCGACTTCGACAGGCTCAATATATTGGCCATCAGCCTGGACTACTGTCATTTTCAGACCGGGAATCCTCACGTCGTAGACCGACATCGCCGAGGCATTGATAAAGCGTAATCTGACCGATTCACCCGGCTTGAAAAGGCCGGTCCAGTTTTGTTTGTTGGTTTGCCCGTTAATCAGAAACGCATCGTAGCGAACATCAGCGAGATCAGTCGGTGACATACGCATTTCACCCCACTGGCTGGCCGTTTGCCAGGCAGATTGAAAGCCTTGTTCACGAACATCAGCAAAAAAGTCACCGACAGTGCGCTGTGCATAGTTGTAGTAGTGCGGGCTTTTTTTGATATTGCTGATGATTTGCTGACCGGTTTCTTCGCTGAAATCGGAGATCAGCACGACATAATCACGATCGGCCTGCACCGGGCCCGCCTCTTTTGGATGGACAACCAATGCCCCGTAATGGCCTTCTTGTTCCTGGGTGCCGCTGTGAGCGTGATACCAATAGGTGCCGTTTTGGCGTAAATCAAACCGGTAGGTAAAACGTTCGCCTGCGGGGATGGCATCATAACCACCGAGTCCCGGTACACCATCCATATCGGGAGGTAATAACAAGCCATGCCAGTGCACGGAAGTGGGCGTATCCAGTTTATTTTCAACATGGATAACAGCGGTATCACCTTCCGTAAATTGCAAAACCGGCCCCGGAATGCCGCCATTGACGGTGATTTTATCAACGGTGTTACCGGTAATATTGACCGCCTGACGGTCGATTACCAGCGTGTGCTCAGTGGTGGCAGCCAATGCCGGTATCGCTGACAATAGCGCCAGCAGTCCTGTAAAGATCTTTGTTAACAAATTCATAACCAATCCTCAATAAAACGAATCAGCATTGCGCGGACGCAATACAGCTCAGTAAATGAAGATTAGCTTCGCGGTGGGCGTTCGAATTTGCCGGGAGATTGACTGACAGGATGTTGAGACAATGCTGTCAGCGTGTTGAGAATAATGCTCGATGTTGCAGCCTGGTGCTGCTGGGATAAAGCCGCGTTGGCGTGACAGGTCACGGCACAATCACAACTTTCTGCACAATCGGTGCTGTGTTGATGTTCCGAATGAACGGCATGCGATTCATGACAATCGACGGCTTGCTGATGCGTATTAGGCTCAGCAATTGCCATCAGCTCAGCTTTTGCTGCAGGTACCAACATGGTTAGTAACAGCAAGCTGATGAGCAGCATGTGGAAAATGGAATGTCTTGAATACATTAATCTCATTTCTAAAACGATAACATAACTTTAGACCCAGATCCTGCTCAAAGTTCACCGCCAAAAAGCCAGGATTAAAACAAACATTCAGATCATACCGGGAAAACATCGCAGTGGTTTTTTAAACGTCAGTATCTTTATGAAATAGATAAAACCCAACTACAGCAAAAAAAGCCCCTGCAAAGTTGAATACAATATCAAGGGCTGTGTTGATATAGCCGCCGACATTGTTATCCGGCAAAGACAGCACGGCAATAAACTCAATAATTTCATTCAGCGCACCGACGCCCATCGAAGCCATCACCGCAATAAAGCCAATCAGGATCTGACTATGCTTGTTAGCAAAGTAGTTTCGAAGCAAATGCAGAAACAGCAATGCCACAACGGCATAAAGATATAGATGCACAAACTGATCAAACTTAAGAATATATAGCTCGCCACCACCATCAAAAAACGGATACATCTTCCAGTTGTAAAGCACACCATCTGCTGTCGGAATGCTGCCACCCACCATATGCAGCAGTCCCCATAAAGATAGGCCACCTAAGATCGACGCCGGGATTCTGGTCTTATCAAGCGTTGTGTATAGCAAGGTGAAAATAAAGATAATCATCCCGACATAGGCGATAAATTCAATATTAAACTGATCAATAAAATAGGCAGAGAACGCCACTATATATAAAGCAGTGAATGCCAGGATGGCTTTTTCAGCGGTTGAAAAATTCAGATTAATCATCAGTCTGTCACTTAATTCAGGTGAGTCTTTGTGACCTGTCAGTACACTTTATAACGAATGCACTGAATATAAAATAAGTTATTTTTAGTGCATCGGACGGCCTTGAAACAGCACTGTTTCAGCTGTTGCTTGATGGCCTGTAATCTTCCTGCCGTGGCCAGCTAATTTTAAACGAATCAATAATTTGCCTTGACATGATGGCTTGCAAGTCAATACCATCTTAAAAAGGTATGTAATTTACTTGTTTAATTTGCAAAGGAGCAAATATGAACAGCGCACAGATAAATATTGTTAAGCAGACAGTGCCGGTACTTCAGGAGCATGGTGAAACATTGACCAGACGTTTTTACGAAAACATGTTCACCAACAACCCTGAAGTGAAGCGTTTTTTTAATCCGGCGCATCAGCATAGTGGCACACAACAGCGTGCCCTGGCTGGTGCCATCTGTGCGTATGCCGCAAATATTGATAACCCCGCTGCGCTGAGCGGTGCGGTTGACTTAATTGCCCATAAACATGTGTCTTTGGGCATTCAGCCTGAGCACTACCCAATCGTTGGCAGTAACCTTATTCTGACCATAAAAGAAGTATTGGGTGACGCCGCGAATGATGAGGTGCTTGAAGCGTGGACAGCCGCTTACGGTCAGTTGGTAGATATTTTTGTGAACCATGAAGAAGGCCTTTATCAGCAACAAAAAGCAATACATGGCTGGAATGGTTTTAAGCCTTTTACCATTATCAAAAAAGTCCCCGAAAGCAGCAACATTACTTCTTTCTATTTGCAGCCCGATGATGGCAGTGGGCTTAAAGCCCAAAAGCCGGGCCAATACATTACGTTACGTTTGAACATCGATGGCAAACCGGTCATGCGGAACTACTCACTCTCTAATGCGCCGGGGGCAAGTGCCTACCGTATCAGCGTTAAACGTGAAGCTGGGATCAACGCCCAAACTCCTGACGGATTGGTATCAAACTACCTGCATGATCATTTGCAAGTGAATGACAGCATTGATTTAGCACCACCAAGTGGGGACTTTGCATTAGAAATTCCCGATAACCGTGATGTGCCGATGGTTTTTGTTGCGGGTGGTGTTGGTATTACCCCTGTCATCGCCATGTTGCATGCGCTGCTGCCAGATGAAAATGCCGCATCACGGCCGGTATATTTATTCCAGTGTGTGAAAAATTTAAAGGTTTTACCGTTTGCGAATGAATTAGCAGCGTTGGCTGAGCGTTATGCCAACTTTCATTGGCAGGTCCATGTCAGCCAGCAGACCGCAGCTGAAAAAACCGTTTTAGGTAACCTGCATCAGGGACGATTTTCACTGGCTGCTTTGGATAAGATGATTGAAAGACAGCAGCCGATGATGTTGCATGCCTGCGGCCCGGCCCGCCTGATTAAAGCGCTGTCAGCTATGATCAAAACACGCAATCAGCCACAAGATGCATTCCGTTATGAGTTTTTTGGTCCTGCACAAGCCGTTTAATCAATGCCTGATTATCAAATCACCGTTAAACGTGTTTATGAGTAAATAGACAAAAAAGACGGTGCACGGTTATTAACTGACAGGGTTTGGCCGCGGTAAAAACAGGGTTATTATATTTCCCGTACATTGGCTGTTACGGATTATTTTAAATAAAAAAGCCCCAACACTTTTCAGTATTGGGGCTTTAATTTTTCTGATGGTTGGTGCCGGACGCAAACCGGCGCATTCAGTACCAACCTGTCAGGTGGCAGAATTACATACTTTCTGCTTCAGAGATTGCCTTTCTGACCAAACGGCCAGCAGCGCCAGTCACATCAGCATTTTTAATCTGTTCGAGGTTCACCGGGTTACCTACGATGATCACACCGCCCATACCTGCACCAATATGTGGTGTGCACTTATATACGTAGATACCTTCTTGAGTAAATGTCCGTTGGTAGTTTTGACTCATTGGTGAATTCCACTTCTCAGCACCTTCGGGAATCAAGCCATCAATAGATTCTGAGTTATGTGTGCTCATGTTGCGCCAAGCAACCTCGTCACCAGGATTAATTTTGATGACCAGCGGATTAAATATAAGGCCTTGCGCCGTTACAGTATGCGTTTCTGCACCTTCGCTTTTTGGTTTATCGGCTTTAGCGGCCGCGTCATCGGTTGATGCATTGGTAGTAGTTTTTTCAGGTTCAGCCGTGGTAGTAGATTGTTTAACCTCAGCGACAGGCTCATCTTCCATAACTTTTTCAGTGTCTGATGCTGTCGGTGCATTGTCTTCAGTCATGTTCATGCTGTTCTGATTTTCGGAGCTCATTTCTGCTTCCGGACTCGGTGTGGTATCTGCACTGTCATCGCTGCCACAGGCTGTGACCAGGGTAGCGGCTGCGAATGACATAGTCAGTGCCATTGCAATATTTCTCGCCTGGGTAAACGTCGTTGTTGCTTTGAACATTTTGGGTACCTTCTTTTTTGAAAAACATTTTAACTATACTGGAACTGTGACAATTTGCAGTCGGTTCGATATCCCACTTAGTCCAAACATTAGCTATATGGTATTAAGTAGCATCCAATATTGATGCCGATTTATGCTTGTAAAAAGCTAACTACTGTCAGCTCAGGTCTGAATTACTACTATTTAAGTCGTAAATAGAAAGGCCCGCCAACACTTTTCAGTATTGAGGATTTGAATTTGCTGGTGTCGTTTCTGAACTTAAACCGGTACAGCCTTTAAACACATGGATTTTAACGACAACCAAACATGGTTTTCACTGTCAGTAACCGGTGGATATGACTCAGCTGGCAGATTCGTTTTAATCCTCCGGCGCCTTATGTAGGCAATCGCATAAATAGTTGTCATTGTTGGTGCAGATATTGCAATCAAATTGCGCGCAATTAAATTTTAAGGTTACGATTAGTTTTTAATTAGGAGCTATTATGTGGTTTAGATCGAAAGTAGATCATAAAGCGTTGGCAGAACAATTGGTTATCTCACATCAAGCTGCCGCTGTAGTCGTTGATGGTGAGCGGAATGTTATCGCGGCCAATGAGGCCTTTGATCAATTGGGCCGTCGCCTGAGTCAATCAGACCACAATAAAATATTTGCAGCGTTGCCTAAGCGTTTAGATGATTTACACTTGCGTCAGCATACCGTCTCGTTAAAGATTGAGGGGCTTGCGTCTTGCTCACTTGCTGTTTTTGAAGCGGTGCCTGAGAAATTTTTAGGTGAGCCAGCCTGGCAGCAACTATTAGCAATAAGCAAAGCGGTTTATGCTGTTTTTGACCACCGCGATAATTTACTGGCATCAAATTTGGATTCGGTTGGTGCCGATGAAATGTATTTGGCTTCTGATAATCCGCAACTGCTGGAGAATCTGCAAAATGCAATTAAACGTAAAGATCGAATACTGCGATTCTCAGAAAATGACGGTGTTTATTACCACGTAACACACGCCAAAATCGATTCTGACAGCGGTCCACTATCAGCTTTTATATTATCAAAACAGACTGAAAATACCGGCTTCAAGCAGTTTGAAATGTTATCCAAAGTGGTCAGCAATACCAGTACAAGCGTGTTGATTACAGATAAAAATGGTTTGGTTGAATATGTTAACCCCGGTTTTGAAGTGCTTTCAGGCTACACCCTTGCAGAAGTAAAAGGAAAAAAGCCCAGTTTCTTGTTACAACGTGAGCAAACTGACAAAGACACGGTCAAGCGGATCTCCCAAAAACTCAGAGCACGAGAGCCGTTTTATGAAGAGATTTTAAACTTTACCAAAGAAGGCGTGCCCTACTGGATAGTCCTGTCAGTCAATCCAATCTTCGATGAAAAGGGTGAACATACCGGGTTTGTGGGCGTGAGCTCTGATGTCCGTGAAATCAAACGTCTCGTCCTAGAGCAAATTGATCAAAAAAACGCAATCAGCAGCCACTCGGCAGTAATGGAGTTCGATGAAAGCGGTAAGCTTATTTCAGTCAATGAATTTACTCATGAACAATTAAACATTACAGATGCTGCACAAATTGAATTATTGCTGGGCAATTTAAAAGATCATCTGGATGAGTCTCGCATGCAGATGATTGAGAGAGGCGAGCCAACAGCGGTTATGATGAAGTTGGCGCATCAAGGTAGTGAAGTCATTTTTGAATGTATTATTTCTAGCATAAAAGATTTAAATGGCAATATTGCCAAGTATATTGTTTTTGGTAGTAACGTCTCTTCCCGAAATAAGTTAGTGACAGAAACTCACCACGCTATGTCAACCGTATTAAGTAAAATTCAGACCACCGTTAAGACGATTAATGCCGTAGCAGATCAAACGAATCTTCTCTCCCTTAATGCCGCCATTGAGGCGGCAAGAGCAGGTGAAGCAGGACGTGGTTTTGCTGTGGTCGCGGGCGAAGTGCGTAACCTTGCCAAAACCTCAAATGAGGCCGCTGTTCAAATTGGTTTGCTAATTAACGAAACACAATCCCATGTTGATGAGCTCGCAGCGTTTTTGAGTGAATGATCAGGTATAGCATTTATTGTTTACAAGGCACTAAGCATCTATTCAAGCAAAAACAAAAAAGCCCGACTTAAGCATCGGGGAATTAAATTGTTGCAGCTACTTTTCATCAGATATTTGATGATCAGGATGAGTGGTGCTTATCCGATGTTTCCTGATCATAGTTTATCGCTCTTATCGGGTATGGAATGGTGATGCCTTCTTCTCTGTAACGTTTATGAAGGGCTTTGATAAACGCTGATTTAACCCAGAAGCGATTGAAATATTCCTGGGCTCTCAACATCACCGTAAAGTTAATACTGGAATCATCAAACGTGTGGAAAACAACAAAGGTTTGATACTCATCCACTCCCCATTTATGTGATTTCAGAATCTCCCGAGCGACTTCCAGTGTGACGCGTTCAACATGCTCCAGATCAGAATCGTAATGCACCCCGACATCGACCGGAACTGACAGCTGTTTTTCAGGATAGTAGTAATTGATCAATTTCGATTTGGATAAAACACTGTTCGGGATGATCACGATATTGTTGGGTAACATTCTTATCCAGGTGGAGCGCCAGCCTATTTTTTCGACAAAGCCTTGCTCACCAGAATCGAGTTCAATGAAATCGCCCATCCTGATAGGTTTATCGATAACCAGCTGAATACCCGAAAAGAAATTTTCCAGTGTCGGTTGTAGCGCTAGTGCCAGCGCTAATGAGGTGATACCCAACGAAGCGATAATGGGGGTCAGCGAAATGCCGATTGTGCTGAGAATCATCAGCAAGCCAATACCGAGGACCACGATATGCGTGATGCCGTGCATGATGCCTTTACTGGTCCGGAAGCTGATGTTGCGTTCCGCGTAACGACCCACTAAACCATTAATCAAATTATTGATAAATATGACCAAAGCAATGATTAGCATCAATTGTGCAAAAGTATTAAAAATAACGGTATTAATTTTGACATCGTAATGCAGCATCAACTGCTCAAATAGTTTTGCAGTAACTGCGAGCAGAATCAGTGTGATAGGGAAATTGATGGATTTAATGATGATGCTGGCAAGGGAGATTTGTTTTTTCTCAGTCGCTTTCAGAATCCGTCCCAGAACCATGCGTTTGATAATGACAAGTGAAATAAAAGCCGTCACAGCAATGAGGGTGATCATTGACCATTGAGGTAAGGTATTTAACCAATCCTGGATCTGCATTGCGTAACCTTTTGTTTGGTCTTACTAAAAGTCATGCAGAAGTTGTGCCCCTAAATACAAAGCCGCCAAAGCGTTTGATACCAGGTGGTTTGAGATAACACCATAAAATTACTTATTATTTTTTGATACAAAATGCACGGTTTACTAGCAAGCTGAACCAAATAAGTGCAGCTTAGCGCTCAATTGTTAATGAAAAAAACCGACGATTTATCAGCCCGCTTCAATGCTGGGATTTTCAAAATGGCAAGTTTTGGTCTTGGTCCCGTATGTCGATGGGATTTAACATGAGGTGGCTGATCGCAACCTAATGGTTTAATTGTGTTTTCGTCATAACAGTGACAGCACTTTTAACACGCCAAGCCATTTCGCACCAAGGTGGCTGCCAGGTTATTAATACTAATTGCAAAGTTGTTCAAACGTGGTAAAACATATGAAATGCATCACAAAAATTAGTTTTTACAAGATTGATAAAATTGGGCTTTTGAAGGCGAATTATGACCCCCTCAACAAATCACAGAATTGAGCGACTAGAGGCAATTATTGAGGGGACACGTGCCGGCACCTGGGAATGGAATGTTCAGACCGGCCAAAATATTATCAACGAAAGATGGGCAGAAATAGTGGGCTACTCCCTGGAGGAGTTTCAGCCACAAGATTCCATTACCCATTGGCGAGCTCTGGTGCATCCGGAGGATATGCTGGCTTCTGACAAAGCCTTCGAAAACTATTTCAACGGTGAAACACAGCACTATGAATGTAAGGTCAGGATGCGGCATAAAGATGGCTATTGGGTGTGGATCCACGACCGTGGTAAAACGGCGACCCAGACTGAGGATGGTAAACCTGAGTGGGTCGTTGGCACGCATATCGATATAACGACTGCGCATGATACTGAGCGGCTTATTTCAAGACTTGCCAGAACGATTCCCGGGATCGTTTATGTATTAAAGATGTTGCCCGATGGCGAATTAAATTTTCCTTATGTCAGTGAAAAAACCATGGAGTTTTATGGTTTGACCCCAGAAGAAGTACGCTCTGATCCGGCTTCGGTTTTTAATATAATTCACCCTGATGATCTGCCGGGTTTAATGGAGAGCATTGCGCATTCAAAAAATACCATGACAACCTGGCAATATGAGTATCGTGCTGAAACGAAAGGTAAAATGTCCTGGCTTTATGGCGTTGCGACGCCTGAAGTTGATGAAGACGGGGCAACGATTTGGTACGGTATGGTGACCAATATCGACAAACAAAAAACACTTGAAAATAAGTTACTGAACCTTTCCATTACCGATGAGCTTACCGGGCTTCACAACCGGCGCTTTATTCTGGCAGAGCTTGAAGACAAATTTAACCTTGTCAAGCGTTATGGCGAGTCAGTTGCCGTTGCATTGATAGATATCGATAACTTTAAATCGATTAATGACAGCTTCGGGCATCCTGCCGGCGATAAAGTCCTTAAAGCGTTTGCCAAAATAATGCGTTCACGGTTAAGAGAAACAGATGTTTATGGACGATTTGGTGGCGAAGAGTTTTTTATTATTTTTCCCAATCAACTTTCTGAAAACGCCCTAAATTCAGTTAATGCCATTCTTGAAAGGTTTCGAACACAATCTTTCGTCAGCCAGACGGGCCAGCTGTTCAATGCAACCTTCAGTGCGGGCATTACTGAAATAAATGCCAAAGACAAGGATATAAGTGAACTTGTATCGCGCGTAGACAATGCACTTTACAGTGCCAAGGCACAAGGTAAGAACAAACTTGTTACCGCATGATTATGAAGTGACAGATTGCTAGGATATTTGCTGATTAGTTAACATAATGGTTCGCTCAAAATCATGCAGTGGCACGGGCCTGCCAAATAAATAACCCTGAAAATACTTGCAGCCGATTTGTTTGAGCAAAGCAAGTTGTTCCTGTGTTTCGACACCTTCAGCAATAACACTGATAGCCATGGTGGCGGCAAGGTTGATAATGGTCTGGGCAATCGCTTTGTCGCTTTTATTGACCAGAATGTCTCTGACAAAGCTTTGATCAATCTTAAGTTGATCCAGGGGTAACCTCTTGAGGTAAGTTAATGATGAGTAGCCCGTGCCGAAATCATCCAAAGAGATTCGCACGCCAGCCTTGCGTAATGCAGACAGTTTTGCGATTACCTTACCAATGTCTGACGCCATCACACTTTCAGTCACTTCCAGTTTTAACTTATCGGCGGATGCCCCCGTTTCAGTAATAGTCGCTATTACAACTTCAACCCAATCATCCTGTATTAACTCAACAACACTGATGTTGACGGCCAGAATCAGTTCCGACATCAATGGATTCTCGGCCCAGCGGGCCAGACAGATGCATGCTTGTTTTAAGATCCAGCGACCAATGGGCAACATTAAGCCACTGTCCTCGGCAACAGGGATGAATTCCATTGGCGATACCATGCCCCGATCCGGGTGGTGCCAGCGCAGCAAGCCTTCGGCGCCGATACAAACACCGTTTTCATTGACCTGAGTCTGATAAAAAACAGTAAATTCTTTTTTCTCAAGGGCATTACGCAGATCCTGCTCGATTTTAGTGCGGTTATTGACCTGCTCTTGCATTTCGGCAGCAAAGAAACGTATGGCATTTTTGCCGGCCATTTTGGCTTGATACATCGCTAAATCAGCTTGTTTAAGAAACTCTGCAGATGAAATCGAGGGATCACTGCACAGCGTAATGCCAATAGAGCATGAGCCCATATAAGCAACGCCATCAAGCGGATATGACTTGCCAAGATAGTTTTGAATTTTTTGGGCGGCGGCTTCGGCTTGAATCGAAGCAATATCGGATATCTTGTCTAAATCTTCCAGGATAACGATGAATTCGTCGCCCCCAAGTCGCGCCACCGTATCACTGTCACGAACGGATGCTTCGAGCCTTTTGGCGATCTGTTGCAGTAACAGGTCACCGATATCGTGGCCTGCGCTGTCATTGATTTGTTTAAAGTTATCAAAGTCAATAAACAATATGGCGACATGCTTTTTATATCGCTGACTTTTCAGTAATGCATGTTGAAGCCGGTCAAACATAAGTCGTCTGTTGGGCAATCCTGATAAACCATCAAAATAAGCCAGTTTGTGAATGGCTGCTTCAGCAGTTTTTCGTTCGGTCACATCCCGGAACATGCCAACAAAAATAGTTTGTTGTTTATAAGTGCTCCTGACCATGCCAATTTCCATTGGAAAGATCTCGCCATTCTGGCGTTTGCCATCGCAATATTGGAGCTGACCGGAAAGGTGCTTTTTACTGATAGACTGGATCAGCATGCGAATATTCTTATTCAGTATTTCTTGGCTGGTGTAGCCAAAAATTGCTTCCGATGCCGGATTAAAAGATTGAATCCGGTCTTGAGAATCAATGATGACAATACCGTCAATCATATTGTCAAAAATCAGCTGCATATAATCGTATTGTTCTTGTAAATCCGCTTCAGCATGCATCTGAGCATTTATGTCCAAGTGTGTGCCAATAAGAAACTCAGCTCTGCCATCATCTGTTCGAGAAATGATGCTGCCCCTTGTTCGTATCCAAACCCAATGTCCAGCCTTATGTTTCATCCTGATAGGCGATTCGTAATAATTGAGGGTTCCTTTATCGTGTTCGTCTAAAAGTTTGAGACATTTCTGGAGATCATCAGGGTGTGTCAGGTGTCGCCAGGTAGCCATACTTAAAGGTGATAATTCTTCAACGCTATAACCAATAAGACTTGCCCAGTAGCTGTTAATTACAAGCGACTCTGTTTGGAAATTGACGTACCACGTGCCTATTTCGTTGCCATCAATAACGGAAGAGATGATTTTCTGGCTTTGTTTTATTTCCTCTAAATGGCGTTTTTCCTTATCAATATTGGATTGAATAGCAATGAAGCCTTTTATAACACCTGAATCATTTAGCCACGGGGTACATATGATACGTACCCAATAAGGCAATCCATCTTTATGATGGTTGATGACGTCAGCGGAGAAACTTTGCTTGTGCTTTAGAGCGTCACGCATTATTTGCACGGTTTCAGGGTTGGTCTCTGGCCCTTGCAGCAGCTTGCCCGGGTTTTTGCCCAGCATTTCATCAAGCGTATAACCAGTTATTTTGGTGAAAGCATTATTGGTCCATATTACTTTTTTATCAGCATCTGTAATAACAACACCATTGGTCGTCTGTTCCGCAACCATTGATAGACGTTCCAACTGAATAATTTGCGCTTGTTCATCGGTCACATTTCGCACCAATACCATAACTTCTTTGTCACTAATACGTTTAGCTCTTGCTTCAAAAAAGTTTGGTATTTCGTCCTGTGCTAATTGATAGCGAAAATTTATTAACGTGTCTGTTTTAAATGCCTGGTCTACTGAGCGTGAGAAAAGCGTGGCAATGCTTTCAGGTAATACTTCAGAAATTTTTTGACCGATAAACTGTGATTTTGGTAAATATAAATCGGGGTGGTCATTTGAGATTATATAGCGATGGTCTTTATCAATAATAAAAACCATATCTGGAAAACCAGCCAACATCAGCTCTGTGCGGATAAGCGCTTGCTGACGTTCTTGTTGTAACTGTTTTTGGGATAAATCGTTTAATTCACACTCAACCAGATCGGCAAAATCACGCAGCGCAATAAGTTGCTGGTTATCCAGGCTTCTTGGTTTGTTATCAAAAAGACAAAGGGTTCCAACGGTAAAGCCTTCAGGGGTTTGTAGCGGCGCACCGGCATAAAAAACAATATTTGGTTCGCCTGTGACCAGCGGGTTATCGTGAAACCGCTGATCCTCGCGGGCGTCATTGACCACCATAATCTCTGTTTGCAAAATAGCATGGCCACAAAAAGAGATATCTCTCTGCGTCTCGCAAACCTGATAAGCAAACTTTGACTTAAACCACTGTCGATCCGAATCAACCAGAGAAATCAGACAAAATTTTACGTTAAAATAAGATGCTGCCAGTCGTGTTAGCCGGTCAAAGCGTTCTTCAGCGGCAGTGTCCAGAATTCCCAGAGCATGTAATGCTTCGATCCTGTCCTGTTCATTATCTGGGATGCCCGGCTTCTGCATTATTAGCCCATTGGTTTACTAACAAATTTTCATTGTGATGAAAGACTTGAAACATTTTCTAATGATAATTGGTTGTGCACTTCACTCATCAACGTATCATAGAAAAACCTACTGCAGTAAAAAGAAATTTAAAGCTTTTGTATTTAAATTTGGGTTGGGAATTTTTCTGTGTGCCGCTATTAAGCGCTATTGAATCGTCGCGACTTGTTCAGGAGCATGCTTGTATTACAGATAATCAGTTTCTGTGCTCGCAGGGACTGGACTCGAACCGGCACAGTATTTCTACCGAGGGATTTAAAGTATAAGGTAAAAAGCAAGATGCAGCGTGTAAGCATAAGATCCTTAATTTTTCTGCCCTTTTGCGGATATGCCAGCTACCTATAATCTTCCCAAGAAATAATTGTTTTTTTGCAATGTGCAATCGGCAAAATTTCAATCAGATTTTTAAAATAACAACTCAAAATTAGGGTACTTATGCACGTTGCCACTTTAACGCTGATCATTCTTTGTGCAGGACTTACTAGCCAATGGCTAGCCTGGCAGCTTCGTCTGCCTGCGATTGTTGTGCTAATCACGTCAGGCCTTTTGTTGGGGCCTGTGTGCGGCATTATTGAGCTGGGCTTATCACAAACCGAACTGACGGAGCTGATAGGTTTGGGGGTTGCCATTATCTTGTTCGAAGGCGGGATGGACCTGAAGCTTGGCGAATTGCGGCGAGTCGGGCATGGTGTCGGCCGTCTTACAATCCTTGGTCCTCCATTGGCATGGGTTTTTGGCGCACTGGCCGCGCATTATGTTGCCGGACTGAGCTGGCCGGTTGCTTGGGTTCTGGGGGCCATCCTAGTGGTCACTGGTCCAACGGTGATTCTGCCTCTGCTACGCCAGGCGCGTCTTAACAATGAGTCAGCGGCACTGTTGAAATGGGAAGGCATTGTCAATGACCCAGTCGGTGTCTTGCTTGCAGTGCTGACCTTTCAATACTTTACCCTTGCCAGCAATGGTTGGTTTGAGGTGGTAGTGGGGCTTGGCTCAGCAATCGCAGTAGCAGGGGGGCTTGGCGGATTGGGCGGCTGGGTAATAGGCTGGCTTTTCCGGCGGGGCGCTGTTCCCTCACACCTCAAAGCACCGTTATTGATGGTCTTGGTGCTGGCGGCTTACTGGGTGAGTAACCTCGTCCAGCATGAGGCAGGACTATTGACCGTAACGGTGATGGGCCTGGTCATTGGTAATATGAAACTGGTCGAGCGTGAGCCGCTGCGCCATTTCAAGGAAAATCTCACCATCGTGCTGTTATCAGTACTTTTCATCGTTATTCCTTCTCAACTTAAGACTGAGCAACTGGAATTGATCGACTGGCGGGTGGCAGCTTTCGTAATAGTCGTATTGTTGCTGGTGCGTCCGCTGAGCATTGCTTTAGCAACGCTGGGAGCCCCCATGCGTGGCAAGGACAAGTTACTGTTGGCATGGATTGCACCGCGCGGCATCGTGGCAGCGGCCACAGCAGGGATTTTTGGTCCGGAGCTGGTCGCTGCCGGCTATCCGGATGCCGAGGCGCTTTTGCCGCTCGTCTTTCTGATCATTCTTGTAACCGTGATGGCCCATGGGTTAACGCTGGGGCCGCTGGCACGGAAAATGTCTCTTGCCGCACAAGAAGAAAATGGTCTGCTTATCGTAGGGGCTTCGCCCTGGACACAAATGCTGGCAAAGGCGCTGAAGGATCTTGACGTTAATGTCGTGGTGACCGATGGTTCTTATCAGCGCCTCAAGCCGATCCGCATGGATGGTATCAAGGTATATTACGGTGAGCTTCTATCTGAACATGCCGAGCATCAACTGGAGGATGATCACCTGAGTTTTGTGCTGTGTGCTACCGACAACCACTATTACAATGCCTTAGTCTGTAAGGCGCAGGGTTCTGAATTCGGTCATCATCGCACCTTGCAGCTAGCCCCCCATCAAGAATCCGAGCAAGAGCAAAAACGCCTCACTTTGCAGCAGGGTGGCTACTTTGCTTTTGATCCGCCAACGGATTTTTACACCTTGCAGCAGCGTCTGGACGATGGCTGGACGGTTCAGTCAACTCGTCTGAGCAAGGATTTTGATCTTGAACAATTTAAAAGCCGATTGGGTGAACCGGGCGAAAACTGGGTATTACTCGGCAGCCTTTCGCCTCAAGGAAAGCTGCAGATTTACGCTAATGAGCAAGGGGTTAAAACCACGGCCGGTTGGACTTTGCTGTATTTTGCTAAGCCGTATCAGGCAGAAGCTCAAACTGAGGCGACGAGCAAATCATGATCTGTAATTGGCATAAAGGCTGAGGACTTTATTCATCACGGCGTTGATGCTTTTTACAGTTGCGGTTTAAAATTGCCATTCCAGTGACGGTGCGTCGTCAGTTCTTTTTCAAGTTGCTGAATTTCTTGTTGCTCAGAGGATTTCCGCCAATCGTCAGCAAGCAAATCGAACTGACTAAGTGCTTTTTGATAAGGCTCGAGAAATTCACGATCTCCGGTAATGACATAACCCCTTTCGCCAGTCTCAGCATCCAAAACTGAACGCAGGAGTTCACCACGTATTGTGATGGCACGTATGCTGTTTTCAACTTCCCCGTAACGCTTCATGGCCATTCCGAGGTTAACGTACACAGCTAAGGATGAAAGCGTAATAATTATTGCTGGCACAATAAACGCCATCATAAGTTGAGCGCGTAATGGAATGTGGTGTAGGAATCCAAAAATATGCAAGAGCAACCTCTTATGTCTTGTATTCGTCTGGGTTATTCAAAGATAACAAATTGTGCAATTTATGTCCTTTTGAGATATCAGAATGCTCAAATAAACACCCTTCCGAAAAGGGTAGAACTCAGAACAGCCATTAGGAGGCAGAGATACTATTTATTGCTAATAATAAAGCCGCTTCACCATGAATTACGTACTCAAATCACTTTTGAGGCTTATTAAGTCTCATGGAAGATAATATTTGTAATCCTCCCATTTTGCAGAACAGCTATTCGTCCCCACCCAAGTTGCTTCTAATTAGTGATGGGATGGAATGCCATCGATCGCCGTCTGAGGTCTTTAAACGTTAGCTCAAAAGTGATGATTGTTGATTTTGTTAAGATGACCTTCAGGTAAACGAATCCTAAACGAGGTGTAATGGTAGGAGCGCGATTACACGCATTAAAAGGAAATCACTGATGCTGAGTAAAACGATTTACCAAAAAGATGTCATAACGTTGATGGTCGATGATATTGCTGCCAAGTTTTTTCAAGCTGGTTTTTCGGTTCAGATAAGCCTTTCCGAGAATCAGGGCGGTGTCATCCCGATCGACAGTGACGTC
>Ga0307934_1000314_pt1 | contig 37694 bp, 25 predicted proteins | sample OrgLakmetageno90_FD_201838 | JGI IMG/M metagenome (GOLD analysis project Ga0307934, IMG submission 201838) | Saline water microbial communities from Organic Lake, Antarctica - #90 | ecosystem: Environmental > Aquatic > Non-marine Saline and Alkaline > Saline | place: Antarctica: Organic Lake...
TTATGGGATCAACTTTCAGATGAAATAGGTGATCTTCCCTTATCATTACAGAAAGTCCTTAGAACTGGTTTGGACAAATGATATATTACTGAGGATGAAATTCTTTCTCAGATTGATGATATCGACAAACAAGTTGAGGTACTTGAAAAACTCTATGAATTGACCGAAAAACTCAATATCAAAGTAGAGACTATCGAAGATATACTCTTGAAAGAAATGAGAACAAACCAACAACAAAGTAAATTAGGGAAGGTAACTTTGTATGATCAGACACATACGATAAACGACAAGCAGTATCGTGATTTCATCAAATTATACTTCAATGAAATTGGTAAAATTCCTTTGTTGACTGGTGATGAAGAAAAAGAGTTGGCATATGCAATTAGATACGATACAAATGCTGATTTTGCAAGAAAAAAACTTATCTCGTCCAACTTGAGATTGGTAATTAGTATTGCCAAGAAGTTCTTGTGATCTAGATTGTCATTTCTTGACCTTATTCAAGAAGGTAATGCTGGACTAATTAAGGCTATTGAAAAATTTGACCCAGATAAAGACTTCAAATTCTCTACATATGCAACTTGGTGGATAAAACAATCTATCACTAAGTCTATTGCTGATATGACGAAGAATGTGAGAATTCCTGTGCATCTTATCGATGAAATCAATGCTTATAACAAAGCATCTCAACGTCTGTTCCAAAAATTATGTAGACAACCTACATCAAAGGAGGTTGCTGCAGAATTAGGTTTTCCAATCAAAAAGATCAAAAAGCTTGAAGAAGTTATTTTTGGTAACGTATCATTGGATACGGAAGTTGGTGATGATGGTAAGGATAGTTTGGGTGATTTGTTGGCTGATGAGTCTACATTGAGACCAGATCAGCATGTAGAAAAAGAAACATTGAAAGATAATCTGAACTATATTCTTGATATGTTAGATGAAAGAGAAGCAAAAATTATCAAGATGAGATATGGTATTGATGGGCCAAAATATACATTAGAGCAAGTGGGAGCTGAATTTAATGTGACTCGTGAGCGTGTGAGGCAAATTGAACAAAAAGTATTACAAAAACTGAAAGAACATGAAGGACTTCAAAGGTTGTTATGACTTGAAGATGAGTTTGAACGTTATCAAGCATTTGGACATAAAAGAAAGAAGAAAAAGTGAAGGCCAACCAAAGCCAGTGATGATGATGAATTATTGAACTTAGCACTCTAAATACATAAAAGGCGTATTATAGATACGTCTTTTTTTAGTTATTTTTTATATTTTTCTATAACCTATGATTTCTCATGTATTATTTGACTTTGGTGGTGTAGTTATTGATCATACAGTGCCACAAGCTCTACCAGTAATTTTTGAAAAAATAGGTGCTTGGTATGAAGTCCTGCCTAGAGAGGTGAGAGCATTCTGGAATCAAAAAATAGATCCAGAATATATGGCGGGGAATATGACGTATGATGAGGTGTTAGCTTTACATGAAAAGCAGTATGGAAAGCCATTCCCTGAAAATAGTAGAGAATTTTGTATAGCTCCTATGGAGCATGCAGTATTTCATCAAGAGATAGAACATTACATATATACGTTAAAAGCACAGTGATATGTTGTGTGTCTTTTATCTGATATGAGTAAGGAGCGAAAAGACCTTTTTACATCCAAAGATTGGTATAGAAGTTTTGATGTACTATTCAATTCTTGTGATATTGGCTATTCGAAAGCGAAAGATAATCGTGATGATACAACCAATATGTATAATCATGTTTTGAAAGAACTCTGAGTATCTGGAGAGCAATGTCTGTTTATTGATGATAAACAAAATAATTGTTTGCAAGCAAATGCTGTTTGAATACATACTATACAAGCATTTTCTCCACAACAGACTATCCTTGAGGTCAATGAATTTTTAGAAAAAAATAGATAATCTTATGCACATACAAGTAATTTGATATGGAAATATGGCAAAAGCAGTTGTTGCATCTTTGACTTCTTTTGTACAAGAAAATAACATTTCGGATATATATTTGCATATTCATGATAACAAAGATATCTCTACTCATATTGCTCACCTAGCATATGCTACACAGTGAATATATCCTGAAGCTGAATGTATACTCTTAGGTGTAAAACCTCAAAGTCTAGATACGGTCGATCTATCAGTATATACACAGCAGCCAACCTTAATTTCACTTCTTGCTTGAACTACAATAGAAACCCTATCTTCTCTATGTTCTCCAAGCACTATAGTGAGGACTATGCCAAGTATGCTCATGAAGATATGAAAGGGGAGTACTTGACGAGTACAGCAATGAGATAGTGACGTAGCTGCTGTGATGAAGGAAGTGTTTGCTCATGGAGGATATGTCTATACCTATGAAAAAGAATCTCAATTGAACGATCATGCAGCGCTATTTGGTTCATGACCTGCATATATCCCCATGGTGATGGAACTTATGGCTCAGGCAGCACAGTCACTTGATCTAGGACTATCCCATGAAGAACTTGTTTCTGGAATCTATGAGATGGTGCTATGAACTACTATGTATATGCATAACCAGAATATTTGAGCAAAAGATCTCATGACTCTTGTGATGTCCAAAGGGTGAACAACGCAAGCATTTCGAGAATCTCTGCAAGACAACTGAGGAAAAGAACTGTTAGAAAAATCTATGTTGGCGAACATTGAGAGAGCTGAAGAATTATCTCAATAAAAAAAACACATCACTCTAGAAATCTAGAGGAGAGGTGTAATTTTATTTTTTTACAAGGTTAATAGAAATGTGGCGATACTAATCACCATAATTAATAATCCAAACAGTATCATCCATTCTTTCCTTGATTTTGCTCCATCCCGTTCTATGATAGAAGCTAGTATTAACGTTTCGCTTTCTTTGTATAGAATTTTAGGAAGATTGCTAGTAAACCCTATTGCCAGGATGACTGCTCCCAGCAAAAAAATAATTCCACACATTACAACGTTTACATTATACATGATTTCAATTTCAATATTCATTTTGTATTTATTAAAAAATCAATACAATATTTATTGCTAATGCTTACTATATACCTACAAACAAACTATGAAAAAAGAAAAAAATATAGCCTATATAGATGGGCAAAATTTACATCTGTGAACAAAGTCAACCTGACGATGTGTGGATTTTTTTAAGTTTAGAGTGTATTTGAAAGATAAATATAAAGTACAAGAAGCCTATTATTTCTTGGGATTTGTTGATGAGGATGAACAAGAACTCTATAACAGTTTGCAAAAAGCATGATTTATCGTTGTGTTTAGAGAACATTCATCAGCATTGAAGTGAAAGAAAAAAGGAAATGTTGATGTAGATATGGTGTTTGAAATTATGAAAAGAATCTCTGAGAACAAAGATTTTGATAAAATTGTTTTGGTGTCTGGTGATGGAGATTATATAAAACTAGTAAGATGGTTGATCAAAAAACAATTACTGAAAAAGGTTCTATTCCCAAATGAAAGATACTCATCATTGTACAAAAAAATTAAGAGTGAGTACTGAGTCAATATAAGTCTCAAAGATATTAAGAAGAAAATTATTTTCACATACAAAAAAAGGGTGTCCTAATGCACAGAAACATGTCGGAACCCTTTTCGTGGTGATACAAATTATATAATACACAAAGAGCAAAAAATTGCAACACTAATGAGTGATTTTTGGTACGATTCTCTAAATCTAATCTAGAAGATATAGTGTGTATGAGTAGAGTGTAGTCACATAGTAGAAGATCTAGATTGAACATAGTAAACACTTACGTATACTGTGAAAAGTTATTTATCTCTTACGTGAACATCGATGCGTTTGTCTACAAATTTTGTAAAATCACAAAAAGAAAATCCTGCAGGAGAAGTAAGTGTAAATGCTCAATTGCTCATGAGAGCTGGGTTTGTCTATAAAGAAATGGCGGGAGTCTATACGTTTTTGCCTATGTGACTTCGTGTGTTGAGAAAAATAGAGAATATAATTCGTAAACATATGGATCGTGTTGGTGTAGAGGTGCTCATGACAGCGCTTGCACCGAAAGAAAACTGGGAGAATACATGAAGACTGGACACGATTGATGTACTTATGAAAACACAATGAGCAAATGAAATTTCTAGAAACAAATCGACCAACGAATATATCCTAAATTGTACCCATGAAGACATGATTACTCCGATAGTAAAGTCGTATGTAAATTCATACAAAGATCTGCCAGTGACAACCTATCAGATACAAAACAAATTTAGAAATGAAGCTAGAGCAAAGAGTGGAATCATGAGAGGTCGTGAATTTCGTATGAAAGATCTCTATAGTTTTCATGGTTCACAAGAGGAATTTGCCGCATATTATGAGCAAGTGAAACACGTATATGTAGAAATATTTGAAGAACTAGGGATAGGAGAGAGTACCTATGTAACTCTCGCTAGTGGAGGAGATTTTACCAAAAGATTTTCTCATGAGTTTCAAACCCTATGTGATGCATGAGAAGATATTATCTACATAGATAAGAATTCAAATAATGCTATTAATGAAGAGGTATGGAATGATGAGACACGTGCATTGTTTCCAGATGCTGATTGGGAAGAAGTGAAAGCATCTGAGGTTTGAAATATCTTTCCTCTTGAAAGTAAATTCTCGAATGCACTAGATTTTACTTATATCGACAAAGATAATACAAAAAAAGATATTGTGATGTGAAGTTATGGAATATGATCTAGTCGTGTGATGTGAGTGATTGTAGAAAAAATGCATGATGAGAAAGGAATGCTGTGGCCGGAAAACATTGCTCCATTTACGCATTGTATCATAGCGATCGGAGAAAAATGAAGCGCTAGGGCGCAAGAAGTATATGATAAAATGATAAATAATGGTGTGGATGTGTGTTTGGACGATAGAAGTGCAGGTCCGTGATTTAAATTCAAGGATGCAGATTTGATGTGATATCCACGACAAATCGTTATTGGGGATAAAACTCTCGCTGCATGAGATATGTGTGAACTGATTGAAAGAAAAACTGGTGAGAAAAAGATGATGAAGATAGAAGAGCTGTTTTAATTGTTGAAATTATTTATGAATTTTGATACCTTAGATACATTTCTAGAGAAAGTTAGAGGTAAACTTGATAGCATGTATCCTGAAATGGAGAGTCCATTGAGAATATTATCTCAGCAGGTGAAGCTTACTGAAGAAGTAGGTGAGTTATCAGAAGTTTTATTAAAACGATCATGAGGACATATTCATAGTAAATGAGAACATACCAAAGAGGATATTGCTGATGAGATAGCAGATGTGATTATTACGATTGCTTGAATAGCCCATGAATTAGATATCTCTTTGGATACGGCGATTGAGAATAAGATACAAAAAATTGAACATAAATGGGAAAGGCAAGATACATAGAGTGATTTATTGGACATAATCTATACATATGAACTGTAAAATGCTATTAGAGCAGTATCTGAAAGATAATCCGAAAAAGCATCTTATTTTTGATTTTGATGAAACATTATATAAGATGCATACTGATTGGTGGCTCAGAACAAAATTGATACAAGAGCATTTCTTGGCGCTAGATGCGGATTTAACCTCACAATGCGAAGAGAAAGCATACACTCATCGAGAAATTGAAGTTGCCTTTACTCAAAAGTATTGAGATGATGCCAAAAAAATAATTTTTGAGGATAGTTCTTTAGTGGAACAAGAGCATACACCTGTGATTGAACGTCATAAGGAACTAGTCGATTTTATACATGAACATCATAGTGCATATACTATCCATATCTGGTCGTCAAATATGACAACAACATTTGTTCCTGTACTTGAAGATGACGGTATATATCAGTATATTGATTGTGCAATAGGAAAAGACTCTGTTGATCTTATAAAAGGATATCCTGATGGGTTTTATAAAATTCGAGAGAAACATGCAGGGAAAAGGTGAGACTATCTCATGATAGGAAATAGTAAAGCTCATGATGGCAAAGCTGCACAGCAGGCTTGAATTGACTATGTATATATTCCTGCTGATGAAGTGAATTGGCAACAAAGATAAGTAGCGTACTAGAAAGTATATCTTTATTTATTTATAGTATTGATGACAGAAATTCTTGAAGCATATATAGACATAAACGAGATGTCGCACAAGCAAGTGATGATTGATGCAGCAGTTGCGATAGAAGCATATGATCCAGACTATATCATAAGTTTTGCTAGACTGTGATATGTTTTGGTTTCTTACAAGCAGCATATGGAATGACGTTTGTCATTAGAGCAATTTATGCAGCTATGAGATGCTGGATTGGACTTACTAGATGCATCTCCAGAACATATGGATATGTTTGAATGAGCTACATCCAAAAAAGCGGTACTATGAAATAAATATCGACATTTTGCTCCAGCATATATTGAAAAATATCTCCAGATAGATGATATGCGATGAGCAAATACAGTATTTATATTAGAAAAAAAAGTTCGAGATGAGTATTGAAAACAGCAACTGTTAGAATGAGTACTTCAAGCAAGAGGAAGTAGTATTGTGCTTATATAATATATTTATTATAGAATACTTGTATCATGACTATATCCACAAATCCACCAAGATGAACTTCAGATCGATATCCAGAAGAGTTTGCTCTAAGAAATTATATTTTTTCAACATGGAGAAAGGTATGTAAAAGTTTTGGTTATGAAGAATATCTTTGACCTTTGGTAGAAGATAGTGCTATACGACAAGCAAAATCTTGAGAAGATGTTGGTGGGACTGAACTGACCTTATTGACTGATAGAGAAGGAAAGATATCTGACCTGGCATTGAGGCCAGAAATGACGCCTACAGTGACTCGTATGGTGACAAAAAGGTGGAATGAATTACCAAAACCTGTGAGATGGTTTTCAGTAGCTAATTTCTATCGTAATGAAAGACCCCAAAGAGGTAGAAATAGAGAGTTTTGGCAGTGTAATGTGGATTTGTTTGGTGAGACAGCATTGGTTGCTGATATTGAAGTGTTGAGTATGGCTATAGAGCTGATGAAAGCTTTTTGAGCTACTCCAGAACATGTAGAACTTAGAATCAATCATCGTCGTTTGATAGATACATTTCTTTTGCAGTATGTTGAAGATACCACGCCTTTGGTTAGGTTGTTAGATAAGTGGAAAAAACTAAAACCAGATGTCATAGAGAAATCACTTTCAGATTTATGAATTGATGAACAAGGAAAGAAAGATATTTCAACATTTATGGCATTTGATTCGGTAAAAGAGTTTGAAGCCGTTTTTGCTGATGTTGCTGAAGATACGAGTGTCAAAGAACTTCTACAAATCATGAAGGTCTTGAAGGATCAAGGATATGATGAGTTTATCAGATTCACTCCATGACTTATGAGAGGGTTTGACTACTATGATGGTATGGTGTTTGAGGTATTTGATAAACATCCTGAAAATAATAGAGCATTATTTGGCGGAGGAAGATATAATGGGCTTGCAGAAATATTTGGAGCAAAAAAACCTATACCAGCTGTTGGTTTTGCTCCAGGAGATGAACCTATGAAGTTATTTTTGGAGAGTTGGAATTTGCCTATTAGTTGAGAAAAATATGCTAGATATTATGTTCCTATACTTGATGTAGCACATATTTCCAAACAACAAGAAATGTGTCGTAAACTTAGAGCACAATGAAAACAAGTTACTGCCTGACTAAAAATTCAAAAAATTGGGAAAGCATTTCAATATGCTCAGAAAAATGATTTTACACATGTAGTTATAGTGCTCTCAGAAGAAGAAAAAACAACTTCAGTAAAATCACATAAACTTCGTATTACTATCAAAAATTTGTGAACTTGAGATGAAATTTTATATGACGAATAATATATGTGAGTAGAAATTCTTTCGTCAGCGACTTTACCTACTGATTTGTGAGTATGTACCATGCATGTATGGTGAGACTCTACAACTTCACAAGAACATGTTTGCTTGGTGTATGGAGATATTGTTGAAGAAAATATATTGATGAGAATTCATTCTTCTTGTTTAACCTGAGAATGTTTTTTGTCGAAAAAATGTGATTGTTGACCTCAGTTGCATCAAGCAATGCATATGATGCAAGAAGCTTGACAGGGAGTGATTATCTATCTTTTTCAAGAATGACGCGGTATATGATTAGTAAATAAAATCAAAGCATATGCTTTGCAAGAAAACTGATTAGATACCGTACAAGCCAATGAACAGCTTTGATTTCCTGCTGACGCGAGAGATTATTCGTTAGTAGTGTGATTTGTAAGATTATTATGAATAAAAAGTTGTCGTTTGCTTACAAATAATCCATCCAAGATTAAGGTGCTGACTGATGCCTGAATACAGGTTAATGAAAGAGTTCCCTTAGAAATTCCTAGTAATCATATCAATGCTTGATACTATACTACCAAACAGGTGAAGATGGATCATATGTTTACCAATACTATTGATCTAGATACCTATTATATGTGATTAGCGCTTCAGGAGGCGCAGAAATGTAAAAATACATTACCAAATCCAAGAGTGGGTGCAGTGATTGTGAATAATAATGAGATTGTTTGACGTGGGTATACCCAAGCATATGGATGAAATCATGCAGAGGTAGAGGCACTGCATGCAGCTGGAGATCAGGCAGCATGATGAACGTTATACGTAACGTTGGAGCCATGTTGTTATCATGGAAAGACGCCTCCATGTACTGATGCAATACTAAACTATGGTATATCTAAGGTTGTTTGTGCTCAATGACTTGATCCTAATGCACACGTGTATGGACACTGAATAGAAATATTGAAAAAAGCACATATACAAGTAAAAACTTGAGTTCTTCGCGATGAAGCATTGAAGATTAACGAGGATATTCAGATATATTATGAAAAGAAAAGACCATATATACTTACAAAATGTGCAATGACCTTGGATGGGAAAATTGCTACGCATACAGGAGATTCTAAGCGAATTACTTCTGATGCTTCTAGAGATATTACAAGACACCTTAGAACATCATGTCAAGCAATACTAGTTTGAAAAAATACGGTATTACATGACGATCCTCATTTATGAATTAGAGATGAGGACTATCATGATTCATTGAGAATAGTATTGGATTCAAGATTAGAAACCTCCCTAGATAGCCAGGTATATAGAGATAATAATGTTATTGTTGTGTGTAGTGAAGAAGCTAATGAAGCACGTGTACAAGAGTTTGAAAATAAAGGAATACATGTGCTTATCTGTGGTAAAGTTCGCGTCTCACTCCATGATCTAATGAATCATATGTACGATAAACACATAACATGAATATTAGTAGAATGAGGTGCTGAAATTCAGTGAAGTTTTTTTGATGAACAGCTTGTAGACAAGATCTATATCGTCCAAGCACCAGTAATTATGTGATGAAAAGATGCATCAAATGCAATCTGATGAACATGAGTTTCTTCGATTGCTAATGTAACCCAGATAAAACATATTGAAAGGAAGTTTGTATGAGAAGATGTTCATATTTTGTGATATCCAGTATTTTCTGAAGTATAGAGAACTTTTTTCTATGTTTTCATATAGCTAATGATATATAATCTATAGCGGAAAGCAGCCAAATGCACTTGGGACACAGCTGGATTTTTTTATAGTATTAGATATACATGAGATCCTACCAATTTACTTTTCTTTGATTCACTAACGTATGGTAAATATTAATGACATCAAACTGCCTCCACATCACCTTGAAGCAGAAAAGTGAACACTTAGTTGTGTTTTTTTAGACCCTGAAGTGATGTACATTTTTGAAGGATTGAATTTGTTGTCATCAGATTTTTATCAACAGGAACATAGACTAGTATTTGCAGCATTGCAAGAGCTTTGGAATTCTCGTAAAACGATAGATGTAGTAACTGTATCTAATGAATTGACCAAAGGAGATAATCTTGATGTTATTTGATGAACTGATTATCTGTATGAACTAGCTTCTTTTGCTATTACAGCTAGAGTTGCAGCAGATTATGGAAAGATTGTAAAAGAGAAAGCTGTCTTACGTAATATACTCAAAACTTGTCAAAATATCTCATGAGATGTCTACGAAGATCAAGATGTTCCTACGTTGTTGGAGCGTATTGAAAAGCGTATTTTTGATCTTACTCAGGTAAACTTGTCTGACAGTTTACAACATATAAAAGATGTCTTGAGTTCTAGAGTAGAGGATTATATGGAGCTGGTTGATAATCCAGAGAAATTAGATGAACAAAAAGTGAACACCAATTTTACAGATTTGGATGATGTGCTCGGGTGATTTCAACCAGGGCAGTTGATTATTCTTGCTGCTAGACCGGCAATGGGTAAAACATCTTTTGCTCTAAATATTATGATAAATGCAGCAGTTAAAGGTAAAAAAACTATCGCTATGTTCTCGCTGGAAATGGGTACTGAGCAACTGGTAGATAGAATATTGTGTACGGTATCTAATACACCCATGCATAAAATTACGAAGTGACTCTTGGATGAAGAAGATTTTGCCAATTTGGGTGAAGCAATGGAGCAATTAAGCACTGCTAATATGTATCTTGATGATAAGTGAGCTGTTACTCTAAATGAACTCAGATCTAAACTCAGAAGATTAAAAATAGAAAAATGATGATTGGATTTGGTAGTTATTGATTATCTTCAGTTGATGAGTGCTGGAGGATCCAAGTTTGCTGGAAATAGAGTACAAGAAATTTCTGAGCTTTCTAGATGATTGAAGGAAATGGCAAGAGAGTTAAAAGTTCCTGTTATGGCGCTTTCACAGCTATCTCGTGCAGTTGAAAACCGTCCAGACAAGAGACCTCAGCTATCTGATCTTAGAGATTCTGGTGCAATTGAGCAAGATGCTGATAGTGTATTGATGTTATATAGAGAAGATTATTATGATCCATATACTGATAAAAAGTGAATGGCTAACGTTTTCATTCGTAAGAACAGAAATTGACCAACTGGAGAGATTGAACTTCAATGGGTAAAAGAAAATATGAAGTTTTTTAATTTGGCTCAGTAGAATTTATATAAAGTAACCGTTCGTTGCATTCGACTTATTCTTTCTCATTGTCGAAGTAGTGGCGATGAACTTATCGGGTTTCGATCGTCTAGATTATTTTGTTGACTTTTTTTCTTTTTTTTCATCATGATAAAAATGAAAGAGTAAAGTATTTTTAAATTTGTCATAATAGAATAATTATTTAGGTATATCGATTGAAACTATTGCTAAGACGAAAGATTGAAGCGGTGCCAGGCCATACTTACTAAAGCTCATAGGTTTCATGTTGAGTCGTGCAGTAATGAGAGAGAGATTCATGCTTGTATATACTATAGAAAATTGTTGTACTCTTTGAAGATATATCTATATACTGTGTATATAGAATTTTGTATCTTATTTATATAAACACGGCCTAATCATAAAATCTATGTGCTATGAGCAAAGGTATGACCTGGCACAGCTTTATGATTTAGCCTTAGTATATATTTCATAAGAAATTCTTATCATACATATCTAGAGAGTTGTAAATATATATACATTATATTTAAATATTATATATCTTTCATGGCCTGACATTCAAAACGACATAATATTAAACATCGCAAAGCAGCTCAGGACGCCAAGAAATCAAAATTTTTGGCTCAGGCTTCAAAGCAAATTCAATTGGCAGCAAAACAAGGTGCGGACCCTGACCTCAATCCAGCTCTTGCTTCAGCATTGACCAAAGCTAGGCAAGTAGGTCTGGGAAAAGATGCGATGCAAAAAGCTATCGACAAAGGTGCGTGAAATATTGAAGGTGAAGAACTTGTAGAGATCTACTATGAATGATATGGTCCAAATGGTATAGCTATGTATATCAAGTGCATTACACCAAATACTAATAGGAGTGCATCAAATGTTAAAGCTATTCTTACCAAATATGGAGGAAATATGTGAGAGCCATGATCTGTTTCTTGGCAGTTTACACAAATTGGTGAATTAGTGATTGATGGAAGAGTAAGGATAGAAAATGAGAAGGGTAATGAGGTAGAATATATTGATCCGTTGGACGAGCATGAGTTTGAGATAGCAGTGATGGAGTCTGGAGCATCAGATTATGAGATAGAGGATAACTCAGCTTTAGTTACTACACTCATGGAGGATTGGGTAGCTGTAGATAAACGATTTACTCAACACCAACGACATGCAAGTGAGTCGTGACTTACTTTTATTGCAGAAAACACCTTACAGTTAGACGAAAAATGAGAAGAGAAATTACAAAAATTGATAGATGTATTGGAGGAAGATGATGATGTAGATACAGTATGGCATAATGCAGGGTAATTTATTCCTAAGGTAACGTACATTGAGTCTTGGTGTATATTATGTAGCAAAAAAATATTGACATATTTTAAAAAAGAATTATAATTAATTATTAAAAAATTTATTATACCTATTCTTTTGAAGTAACTTTTTAAATTTTATTTATTGATGAAATATCTTATTAGTCTTTTGTTTTTTTTTCTAACACTATTTTGAGTAAATGTTACTTTCTCACATAGCGAAGAGATAGAGCAAGGCATACAAGATCTAGTAAAGCGTTATGATCTTATATCACCTACTAAACAATTAGTGGTTAGAGAAAAATTTATTGAACTTGCTCATCAAAACAAGCAAAATGAAAAAATAAATAAGTTAATTTGGAACGTTTTATCTAGATTACGTGTTCAGACTTCAGATGGTAAAAAACGAGTACGTTATGATTTAGTAAAACTCTTTCCTCCACTTACCAAAAAGAATATAGTCCCAACATGAGTCTCTTTGTCTATGCCTGAAGAATGAACATCAAGTAATATGATTGTATTAGAATCAAAGTGAGCAACTGTAATTGATTGATCAAACAATTTTGATTGAAATTCTGAATTTGTGTATAATAAACTTATTTCTGATGTGTATGATATTGACGTTACTCTTTGATTGAGAACTGATATTGGATATATTGAAGTATATCATGTAAATACTAATTCTTTAGATTCATTTCCTATAGAAGATGGACATATTTTGAATTATAGAATCGGTAAAGATTTAAAGAATGTGATACGTGGTTTGAATACATATATTGTTCGTGGATATACACCCAATAAAGTTTTTCATCATGTCTTAGAGATTAATGTCGTTGATATGTCAGAGAGTTTGTTCTGAGAAGAACTAGTAGTAGTATCTAAAAAAGAAAGTCATCGTCAACTAGCATTTAATGCATGTAGCGACTATGAGGGTAAAGACTTTCAAGATTGCTACAATCAAGTAAATATTGACTATACTATTACTAAAAACGAAGCATGTGAATTTGGGGATGGTTTTCATGAATATAATATTGATGTATATCGACCAGAAAAAGAGGCATCTACTAGAGATTTTTTTAAATCATGAAACGATTTGTTTTATACAGTTGACGTAAGTATGCCTCCATTTTCAAATTGAAAATTTCCAAGTTGTGAGGATAAAGATATTGAGTTATATGTATATTCATACGATTGTGGAACACAGAAAACTCGTCAAGTAATGAATAATAATGTTGATATAGATAATTTATGAAAGTGTTGATTAGATATTCGTGCTGCGTATGAAGAAAATTTACTAGTTAAACGCAGATTTCGAGAATGTTACAATTGTTCATGATTTGAATGATTTGAATATGTAGATATTGAGACATGAGAAAAAGAAAAAGTAGATATTATGAATTTTGATGGGATCGTTAGACTTAAAGAAATAGATTCGCTCCTTATGGAAAGGTATCTATGAGAGAAATGAAATCCTTGAGACTTTCTGTTATGATATAGTATTAGTGATTTTGATGCATCGTGAAATGCAGTGATTACAAAAAATATGTATCTGCATTGACTTACTTCAGAATCTTATAAATCTGTACAGTATAAGGTTGATATTGACCTTGTAGAAAGAAAATTCATGTTCTAGGTAGAGAGTTCTATATTCAATCCTGGAAAATTTTCTTTACCAATGTCTTTTGGCGTAAGACTTTGATTTGCCCTTAAGTAGTGAAGAAATTCTGGTGATGGAGTACCACTTCAGAAATACATATTTTTTCCATAAATTGACTCTAATTCTTCTCTGCCTCTAAAATTTGTTCTAATTTCTCAGTATTTTTCATCACATTTTCCAAAATGAGAAATTATGTACTGAATAAGTTCAGGATTTTTTCACATATGCATAGATAAGAGATTTGCATTGATATCAGTAGCTACTCATGCAGTAGCTAGATATTTTCTTGCTATTGGGTCACTGTATTGCCATGACTCTACTTGATCACGCAAATTCATTACTATACAATCATAAAGATTATTTATTGTTTGTTGTTCAACATCTCATACTACTTGAATTGTTCATGAAATACGAGAGGCTTGTTTTCATAGTAATGGGAGTCTTATAGATTCTCACTCATCAATTTTAAGTACAGATACGTTATCACGTAAAGCAGATAATTTTTCATATAATTGACTTGCTTGGTCAGTCCGTGCAAAATGTAACATGTCACATCGGAGTTGTTTTTCTCATTCAAGTGTAGTGAACCATTGAAATCTTTCATCATTAACTATCTCTGCATCAAAATGTTTGCTTAATATTTCTGGTGTAACAAAAAAAAGTCTTCAGCTATGTAACTGATCTATGATTTTTCTGTATTCGTAGTTCTCTCAGAGCTTATCTCAGACTAATCACAATACCAATGCTCATGCAGTAATAAGTCATCCTTTGAAAAATTTTCTGCGTGAGAAGGAACCTGCTCACGATGGAGACTCTTCCTTGTTGGTGAATCTTGAAAATATAGTAGGATACTATAAAATAAAAACAAAATATAATTATTTAAAAAAATATGTCAATATTTATATTTGCCCATTCATAAGCTTGATCATAGATTGCATAGTCGACTCTCTATCTTTTTCTATGAGCACTGCACAGCCAGCAGCAGCTTTGTGTCATCATCAGCCAAATAGTGAAGCTATGGAAGAGACATCCTGTTGAGGAGTATTAGCTCTTAGAGAGCATCTCAACATAGGGTTGAGGTCAAATCATGAGGTCTTGAATAAAGCGAATATTCCATTGTGTTCGATACTACTCATGAGATGAAGAAAAGTTTCTATTTCTTCTTTATCTAGATGTAGCTCAGTAAGATCTTCTTTTGTATATCGTGAATAAATAACGATTCATTCTTTTTTCATTCTTTTTCATAAGAGGCCTATCGCTCTCATTTGATCAAAACTTTTTGATCTGTATAATTTTTGGGTAATTGTTTGTTTATCTGCTCATGACTTGAGCAGTTTAAGAGCAGCAGTATATGTTCTGATACTATCAGTATCATACATAAAATGACCAGTATCAGTCGAAAGTCCCATAAATAGATAGGTTGCTATTTTTTTGGTAAGTTCATCTGGATAGAGTTCTTCAATAATTTCTGTGAGGAGTTCACACACGCTACTAGCGTTATCGTCTATAATGTTTAGGTTTCCATATGCTGTATTTGATTGGTGATGGTCAATATTAATAATATGTTGTGTAGAAAAATAATCATCTTGTCCTTCAAAAAATTTACCTAACATTGCAAAAGGATCTGCACTATCAATACAAAAAATACTATCATAGGAAGCATAATCAAACTCAGTATGTATCTGTTGTATTCTAGGTAAGAATCAAAATTGTGACGATGGAGGAGTAGGGCAGAAATAACGTACAGTTTTTCATTGTTGTTCAAGTAATGTTCATAATCCAAGTCCTCATCCCAAACAATCACCGTCAGGGTTTCTATGGACTAAAATAGCAAATGTACTTTGTGTATCTATATAATTCTTGAGTTCCTGGATGTTCATATTATCCTCTCCAAAGTAAAAATCACAAATAACATGCATAAAGTATCACTAAGATGATACCATGTTTTTTATGGAGTGACTTATCTGTAGAACTATAGAGGAAGAATCGGATAGCACTGGTGATAATAAACAGTATTCATATGTCAGTATTTAAGGATATATCTACTGGTACTGGTCTTATCACACTACATAATCACACTATTCGAACAATATTGAAAATATTTGACCCAATAATATTACCTACGGCCATATCAGCTTGGTTATTTTTTGCAGCAATAACTGAAGTAACTAATTCTGGAACTGATGTCCCAATCGCTACAATACTTGCTCATATCATTACTTTTGAAACGCCAAACATTTCTGCCAAAATACTTGCATATACTACTATAAGTTCACCTCAAACATATAATCCATATATACCAGCAATAATAAATAGATACGCTTTCCAGCTTGGCAAATCGGTTTCAATTTCTTCTTCATATACAGGAGCATCATGACTTCTAACCAGTTGTACTACATGCCATAAAAACCATGAAAAAACAACTAATAAGATGATTCCATCCTGAATGGAAAGCATATTTGTCATACTTCCTCTAAATAATTGATCGTTTATAAGAACAAATAATATGACAGTAGCTAATAAATTTATAGGTATTTCTTTCCATAGAGTATTTTTCTGGACGGGGAGTTTGGCTATTATTGCAGCAGTTCATCATATAAGAAGAAGATTCGAGATATTTGATCAAATGACATTTGAAATCAAAAGGTCAGTTTCTCACCTTGATGATGCAATAAGATTTACAAATAGCTCTGGAGCAGATGTTCAAAATGCTAAGATGGTTAGTCAAATAACTATAGGAGGAATACCAAATTTGTTGGCAACACTACTACTTCATCAGACCAACATTTCTCATCACCATATCAATGAAATAAGTCATAATATTATAAATAACGCTGCGAAGATAACTCATAACTGTCATTGAAAAATAGGATCAGTAACACTGATATATCATCAAGCAAGTATAGTTAGAAAACGAATAATTACTGGCATAGATCTGAAATATAGGTAAATGCTGATATACTTATTCTTTCGAGCTCTGAAATACTGTGTTCACTAGGTAGCATTATTTTTATATATCTTTAAATTTGTATAGTTCAATACCATTGATCATATGAGGAGTATTTTGCTCCAGGCTACTATGAACAATAAGGATTTTATCATCAAGCGAGATATTTCCCTTGAACAAAATTCTAATAATTTCTTTACCTATTTGCTTGATGTTTGTATAGTCAAAGGTGCTAGAAATCTTGTATCATTTAACTCATCGCAAGAGGTTGATATATCTATATGCGTCATCATTTTTAGTAAACGAAATGATTGGCACTGATGGTTTCAAACTTGACAATCTAGCTGGTGTGTATCCAGACTCTGTAGGACAAATAATAGCTTTGATATTGAGTTCTTTGGATATTCTATACGCGTTATAAATAATATAGTCAGTTATTGTACGTTCGTCGTGTAAACAAATATCATTTAGTGTATATTCGGTATCAGCAGTATTTTCAGGATCGTTAGTGATTTCGTATAACATAGTTACCAAATCGATAGGATTTTCTGAAATAGCTGTTTCTTTCGTGAGAATAAATGCATCTACTCATGCTTTCATGTCAGATTTAATTCTTTCGATATCCGCTTTATTGTTTTTAGCTTTAATATTCATTCAGGTATTTACTAAGACTGGTTTTCATGATTTGTTACATAAGCTGATAATATGTTTTTTGACCTTATCAACTTCTTCTTCTCCAACAATTATAGATAATTTTGTTTTATTGATGCTAATTCCATCAACGTGTTGGATAATTTCTTCTATATTTTCAATAGTATCTTTGGTTTCTACTTTTGCAACAATTTTCAAATGACTTCAATTGATGTCTTTGAGAAATGCTTTGATCATATCTACGTTTTCTTTGTTTCTGATATATGAGATTGCAACTACATTTGCTTTATTTTCAGCTCACCATACGATGTGTTTTTTATCCTTTTCACTAAGGAAAGATAACTTCGGAATATAATTTTCAAATTCAACTCATCTATTGATAAGAACAACTCATTTATGTTTTACTTTACCTAGGAGTTTATCTTGCCTATTCTCTAATATCTCAATACTTACCGCATCGTTATCGATAGACATAATACTTCCTGGAGTAATATTATGTATATTTGGATAATCTATAAAAAGTGTATTTTCTTCATGTTTGAAAAATTCTGCATAAGCAATTGAGATCTCTTGATTTTTCTTCAGTGTCATTTCCTCTTTATTTCTGGTTCTAATTTCAGGACCTTTGGTATCAAGCATAATACTTTTACTACTATCTAGTTTTACCACCATATCTATATATTTTTTCTTTGTGTCTTCATCTCCATGTGAGAGATTTATTCTAAATACATCGATATTGTTTATAATTTTTGCTAAGATTGTTTCTTTATCTATAGAAGGTCAGATTGTAGCAATAAGTTTTACGTTATGGAAATGATTCATGATAAGAAATAAGTAAGGGTATAAATACAGGCGTATTATCAAATAATATGTATATCTCACTGAAGAATAAGATCTACCAATTTTTTTCTTCTAATAGTTACTGTATGTTCATGATTGGCATTAAAATGCATCAATTGTCATCAAATCATTATTTTAACTTCTGTATGCGTATAGTTTTCTGGTAAGACTATCTCTATCTTTGTTTTTTTGTTTTTTTGAGTTTCATGAATAGTGTAGGGAATGGATTTTTGAGATCATATATTCATTTCTACTGGTGATCTGACACTAATATTAAATCAAGTAATTTTTTGAATTTCATCTATACGTTTTCATTGTTTTCCTATAACTCTTCATTTAATACTGTCTGGAACATACATAGTTAACGACTGGCTTCCAGTTATTTCTATATGACAGCGATATTCTATAAGTTCTTGCATATGTTGTTCTATGGCTCTCTTTGCATATTTTTCTAATGGTCATGGATCTTGAGATCATGAATTAACTTTATCCAATGGCATGACTACAACATTGTCCCCATAACTGTATATTTCATATAATACTGTATTGTGTAGCAAAGAACTAACTTCTATAAGCGGACGAGCTAGGTCTTCAGATCTCATACCAGCAGGAGTTCTCACTACTTGTTCAATGCCTAGTACTTCCTGTACTTTTCCAGCTTTAATAAAGACTACTGTATCTATAACTTGAGGAACGGTTCACATATCTACAGCAGATATGAATCTTTGAATCGCGTCTACAGCTTGAGTTGCATGCATAACTCATACAAGTCATATTCATGTTAATCTAAGATCTTTGTAGAGATGAAAATCAGCTGTATTTCTTACTTCATCATAGACGCTATAATCGGGTCTAGAGAGGAGGAGAATATCTCTAATCTCATCGTGTGGCGCATGCGATGAGCTATATTGAGTAATGGATTTTGGCACGACTAGATCACGGGGTGATTCGATTGTTTTGATGATAACTTCTTTTTTTGCTATTTCTTCTATGAGTGCTTGAGCAAAAGTTGTTTTTCATTCTCATGGTGATCCTGCAATGAGTATACCTTGAGCATCATGGATCAATCTTTGGGTTATATCTTCTGGTAATGTGTATTCTTCGAGTTTTAACTTTGCTACCGGTCTAACGACGGTTATTTCCATACCATTTGCTACCGGTTCATGAACAATAACAATTCTATATGCACCTAATTGAAGTACTTTTGATGCAGATCTTTCAATTTCTACGAATGCATCGTCACGAGCAGCTATTTCTACGTATAATGTGTTAAGTAATTCAGCTACTTCTGATCTTGTTCGGATACGATCCTCATGAACCAAAGACCAACCTCCTGGTTTTCAAATTTTTGATAAAAGTTGTTGTCATGCTTGTATATGCACAGACATCGTATGTTCATTGAAATATGTATCTAGAATACTTGTTGTCATTATAGGGAGTATGATCAATAATATAGAAAAATTTCGGCCTATACACTAGGCTATACGATACAAACACACATAGGGAAACATATATATTAACTTTGTTTGACTAAGTTTTGGAACGCTCCTATCTATATATATATTTTTGATTTTTTCAAGTCTTTTTGATTTTTTGCTCTTGAAATCCCTGAAAATACTTTATTTTCTCTTTAGAATAAATTCTTAACGTAATCAAAAATATTACTACTTACATCACAAATATCTAGATTCAGCAGAACTATGTAGCATACAAATTTGTGTTTTTTTTAAAACTACCTATACTTAGCTTAGAGTTTGTAATGTATATATTTGTTTATTGGTGCATAGAATATGCCAGAACACAATCAAGAGTTACATGATATGATACAGCGTATTACCACATTTGGTGATACTTTTTTGACAGGTATGGATAATAAATATCTTCATGCTCATGAAATCACGCAACGTTTTACTGATATGAAATGAGACATTTTTCATGCATATCAGGAAGGGGACTATGCAGATGCTTTTGCTATGACTGAAGAATATACAGAAAAATTAGAAGAGGTAGAGATTGCGTATACTCAGCGGGAAAAAGAACAGATACACAAAGATGTAGATGAAGATATGCAATGATTTTTGGAAATGGTTCATACAGCTCCTGAAGAAATTACTTTGGAGCAAAAGAAGGAACTGGATCATCTTGAGGATTTCTTTTGATGATTTGATACGCATGATGATCATATGATGAGTTGGTTGGTATATAGATCATTGCAATGGATAGAGTTAGTTATTATTTTGGTATTGATAGAAATATTTTCTGCGATGCTTCTTGGTATCTTTCCTATAGATGAAAAACATCTTCTATTGATGACTTTTATAGCAATACTTGGTGTTTCTATATACTTACTGAGAAAAACAAGATATAAATGGTGATTATTGTTTGTTATCTTATGTTTTGTTGGTGTATATTATTACGTAGTTCCAAGATTGACATAGAACGTAGTTTTGCTATAAGATAGGTAGTTTCTTTAGTTTGTTTATATATACGAATGAAATATGTGCTATGAGTATTGAGTTTAATGGTCTTGTGTGGTAGTGTATTTGCTCAGGTAGATGACACCTTGTGTAGGAGTAGCCAATGAGCTCAAGTAGATGCTTGAATAATATTTATCGATGATGGGAGCACTAAATTTGTAAAGTGTTTCAAATGAAGCGTATTACAACCTGTTTGATGAAATATGATTTATGAAGACGTAGTAAATGTAGATACATCCAAACTACCAACAACAATTAGTGGTTTAGATTCTGTAGGTACATCTCTTGAGTATGGTTCTGTATATAGACTTCCAGCGTATAGACAACAAGCGATCGCTTCAACTCCAGGTTTTGTAACTGCTTCTGTGGATGAAGAAACTACTTGAATATGAAGTATGATAGCATTGGTGTTAGTCTGACTATTGCTTGTTCTTTGAGGTATGACTGTCTTTACAAGAAAATCAAAAGATTAGCAAAAGTAACGAATAGATATATGGTATAAAAAACTTCTCAATGTTGATGAGAAGTTTTTTTTATTTTGGGATATAAAAAATCTAGCATATTTTTTGACATGATTGCAGATATGATATATAATAGACATAAAGAAGAATGTATACGTGAGGAGTTTTTATTTACTCAATTGTTGATTGATGAAGAATGTATCTAAGCTTTTAACTATCTGTGTAGTTGTATGATTTGTATGATTGTATGCCTTGGAGTATACACAACAATGACCGACTACGTCTCCTACATGATGAACTTTAGGAGGTCAAGAACATAATGTTGCGAAACATGTATGAACATTGAGATCAGGAAAACTCACAGCAGCTGAGATTGCTATGGATGACTTACTGCAAGAAAAAGAATGAAATGATCTTGCTCTTGCCTTACTCAAAAAAACATGAAATACAGATAAAACACCTGTACACGAAGTCTACGAAGAACTTATTGATGGTTATGCTGAGAGGAAAACTCAGCAGGTATATATTGATGCATTGCTTCCTCAAGATGCATGAAGAGAAAGAATTTTATCTTTTTCAGTAGCTGATGCAGAAACAGGTGAAGTGATCCCTGGAGCAGCAGTATATTTATGGTGAGCGTTTGTTGGATATACAGCGGATGATGGGGTATTAACTGTTTCAAAAAATATTCCTAGATCTCATGAATTATTGAGTTTTGAAGTATATAAAAGATGATATTCACGTGGTTTTCAGACATTTAATGGAGCACATTTCAAATGAAAAGAAAATAGATTTTCTTTCACCTTAAATAAATCTCTAGTAAATATTGTAAAAACAACAACTCAAGACTTTAATATAGAAGAAGAGGAGTTTGAGCTTCAACTTGATGAATCATGCTCTTTAGTTGATGCTGCATGAGAATGTTATGAAGGAGAAGTTGAAGTAGAATATACATTTGTTGCGCCTGGTGAAGTGAATACTGCCACTATTCCAATGCAAGCATTTTATAATGGAGAAGTTGTAAACCTAACATCAAACGGTATGGCATTTACTGATTTTTTCAACGATCAGGGTCAACCACTCCAATATAATGCAAAGGACTGAAAGGTATGTTATAACCTTCCTAAAGAGAGAATTGATATGTGGAGAGATAAAGTACAAGCATGATCATCAAATGGATATCGATGGTTCAATAGAGCTACGGGATATTGGGAAAAAGATGAGACAGCAACTATAACTATAACTGATGGACAGTTTTGTGTAACTACGAAAAAGATTTACTAGAATCTACCTGTATATTTTTTACTCTTGTGTAAACAAAAATGATTAACACCACTAAATTCTGTAGCTTTCTACTTATTTGTGTAACTATATTACTTCCAACAATAGGATTTGCAAATTGGGATGATGTCACTGACTTTGAGTATAGATGATACCTCAATGGACCTATTAGTGTCTCACTAGACATATGTGGAGTATGTACAGAGGATGGGACACCAGATCCTACTTATTGTGATGTAACACTCACTATTCCGCCAACATCAACTGTAGATTGACTGCAGTATGCAAATATTATTCTACCTTCCTTAGTAGATGATCCTACAACACAACCTTCAAAATTATGGAATGGAGCAGGTACTCATTCTAATGATAATAATGGAGAGTACGTAAATGGAAATTTTTCAACGCCAGTATTACAATCTAATAAACGATATATAGTCTGGAATGAACCAAATGGTACATCACTTTTTGATAATCCTGGTATGTATAGAGCAGCAGATATCAGTGTTCAGATACTAGGAAGTAATTTATGGGTACTGCTAGAGTCATATGTAAATGGCTTAGTGACTGCAGGTACGATTACTCTAGATCAGAAAAATGAAATTCAAGCATTGATTTTGAGTACGACAGTAACTCATCAGATGGATAATTTCAAATTAAAGAAAAAATTTAATGTATATGAACAACTTCAACAACCATGGGATAATGCTATACCTTCAGCAACTTTACAGAACTATAGTGTTTCTGGATCATATGAAGAGTGCCCTTGTCAGCCAGCTGATTATGCAGATGTTGATGGGAATGGAACACTTGATGCTCAGTGTTGTCCTGATGGAACAGTAAAAACTGATCATGATAATGATGGTAGTGATGGTAGTGATGGTGGAACTCCTGACATATGTGAATATGCATGTCAATTAGATGGAGTGTGTAGTGAATGATGTGGTATCGACCGTTGTCCGGATGGAAGCGTTTGTAACTCTGATGCAGATTGCGGATGAGAACCTACTCCTGATCTACTTTTTTATTGTAAAGAATGAAATGCATTAAATGGATTTTGTTCGCCAGGATCAAATATTTGAGATGCTTGTGAAGGATGAGGAACATGTGTTGGAGTATGTCAATCAAGTATTGGTAATGGATACACTTCTTGTCTTCAACTACCAAACGATTCTATGAACTGTCAAATAGGTGATCCCTGTGTGTGATATACTCCTGGAATGCCGAATCCAGATCAATTACAAGGAAATACATTTAGTTATGGGTGAGCACAATCAAATGGTGGATTGGTAGCAACCACAGCTTCGCTTTTAACTAGTGTCAGTCAAACGTCTAATCTTTGAAATTTGAACTGATCTCCGAGTTTAAGTCCAAACAATGATACTAATGGAAATCAATATCAGGCATTATGTATACCTAGACCAAGTTTTGATCCAGCTGAATGTTCTATAGCTGTAGCATGTCCAGATGGAGTAGATGATGTGGATTGCTGTGAAGATATTGATTTTGATGGAGTATGTGATGAAATAGATAATTGTCCAGACACTCCTAATCCTAATCAAGATGATAGTGACTGAGATGGAGTATGAGATGTTTGTGACAATTGTATTCAGACTCCAAATGAAGACCAACTTGATAGTGACTGAGATGGAGTATGAGATATATGTGATAATTGTATAGAGGATATAAATCCAAATCAAGAAGATACAAACGGGAATGGCATATGAGATGTGTGTGATTGTATTGATAGTGATGGAGATAAAGTATGTGATGAAATAGATAATTGTCCTGATACACCAAATGAAGACCAACTTGATAGTGATGAAGATGGAGTATGAGATGCGTGTGATAACTGTCTTGAGGATATAAATCCAAATCAAGAAGACACAAATGGTAACGGAATAGGTGATGCCTGTGAATGTATTGATAGTGATGAAGATGGTGTGTGTGATGATACAGATAATTGTCTAGATAATCCAAATCCAGATCAACTTGATACGGATAGTGATGGTATTGGTGATGTATGTGATTTTGATCTAGCGATACAAAAGACCGTAACATCCTGATCGGGTCCATATGCTCCATGAGATACTGTAACATTTCAGATTGAAGTATATAACCAGTGATATGTAACTGCAACGCAAGTAGACATAGAAGATACTATTCCTACGTGAATGACTTTCGTTTCTAGTACAAATATGAATCATAGTAACGGTATAGTGAGTAAAACTATTCCTTCGCTATTACCTCAAATGAGTGCTATATTTGATTTTACTGTTTCTATAAATAGTAATGTAAATGGATACTCACTTACTAACCGAGCTCAAATCACAGGAGCAAATTGAGGTACAGATGATGATGATATAGATTATATTTGTCCTGCAGATACAGGATGAGAAATAGATAACGATATCAATGACGAATCAAATGGTTCTGTGGATACTCCTGGTGATGTAGATAGTTGTGACTTTGCAACGATAATTATTGATACTGGAGCTCCAGACGTATTTGATTTGGCGTTGAAAAAAGTAGAAACTTCATCAGCTCCATATACTGCTGGCGATAATGTCGTATTTAATATACATGTAATAAATCAAGGAAATATAGTTGCAAATGATATTGTTGTAGAAGATTACATCCCAACATGAACAACTTTCCTGCAAAGTACAGATTTTACAGAACAAAATGGTGTACTAACTGCTAGTATTCCTACGTTAGAAGTAGGAGAAACTATAGTATTGACCTTAGAGCTGCTTGTAGATATAGCAAATCCTCCAACTTCAATCATCAATGTTGCTGAGATAGTTTCAGCAGTTTGAGGAATTGATGAGGATGATGCATTTGATCAATGTGTTGGTGATAGTGATAACTGAGAAGATGATGATAATATAGACGACGATAGTACTGGAGGAGTAGACTTGCCATGAGATGTAGATAGCTGTGATTTTGAACAAATTTCTATTACGTGTCCTGATATTGATGGAGATGGATATTGTGATCCAGATATTACGTGTAAAGATGGAATTTTTGATTCGACAGTAGAGGAATGTGAACCATGAGTACAAGCATGTGCATCATGATTTTCTTGTAATGCAAATTGTGGGTGTGATCCTATAGTGATCACTTGTGGAGATGGCATATTTGATCCTTCTATAGAAGAATGTGATGCTAGTGCATCCAATGGATCAGTGTGTAATGCATGATATGTATGTAATAGTAGTTGTACATGTACGGGAGATAATTGTCCATGAATTGATAATCCAGATCAAACAGATAGTGATGGAGATGGAATTGGTGATGCATGTGAGTTTGATTTAGCTTTGGTGAAAAAAGTAATTTGAAATGAACAAGCATCATATAACCCAGGTGAGATTGTTGATTTCATAATTACGGTTGTTAATCAATGATGAATTACTGCAACAGATATTGAGGTTGAAGATTATATTCCTTCACAAATGACATTTGTGTCTAGTAATGATTTTGTTACTACAAGTAATCCAGACGTAGTAAGTGCTAGCATCCCATTATTATTGGCTTGAGATAGTGTAGATCTTACATTGCGTATGAGCGTTGATGCCAATGCAGCATGAAGTGCGATTATTAATGTAGCTGAAATTGTATGAGCAAACGGATGATCTGATGAAGATGGACCTACCTATGGGACATACTGTCAGGCCAATACAGTAGGATCAGAAGTAAATGACGATATCAATGATACACCCGATAATCCAAACGATGCAGATAGTTGTGATTATGAAGATTTACAACTAGCATGTGTGTGAGAGCAAGCACAATGAGATGCAGATGGAGATTGAATCATAAATTGTGAAGATATTGAAGTGTGTGATGGAGTAGATAATGATGGTGATGGAGAGGTTGATGAAGGATATCCTGATAGTGATGGAGATGGGGTTGCAAATTGTGTAGATGAATGTGTAGATGACCCAAACAAAGTAGAGGTAGGTATTTGTGCATGTGGAGTAGCAGATACAGATAGTGATGGAGATGGAATTCCAGACTGTACCGATATTTGTGATGATGTACCTAATGCTCAGCAAGACCCAACAGATGTCTTACCACAGTGATGAAATGGTGTACCAGACGCATGCGAAACCTTTGTATGTGATGGTATTTATGTTGATGAAAATGAAAATAATACCTATGAGCCAGGTGAGTTATGCTGTTCTAGTGAGCCAATTTGGGATGGAGATGTGTGATCATATATTTGTGAGCATAATGCACCATGTACAGATCCAGGTGATCAATTAGACGATGATAACGATGACGTAATTAACTGTTATGATGTATGTCCTGAAGGTGATGACAACAAAGATAGTGACGGAGATGGTAAGCCTAACGCATGTGATGATACTTGATCAGATAACTATTGTTGAGATGGTAAGAAGAGAAATGGTGAAGAATGTGATGAGTGAGACGATAATGGTAAACCTGGCATCTCATGTAACACAAATTGTAAAATTAGAGGATGACCTCCATGAAAAACCTGTAATAATCAACCAGAAGATTCAGTATGGTATACTCAGTTTTGTAAAACAAATCCTGAGAATAATACTGAAGAACCTTTATGTGCATATATAGATCCACCTTCTATCCAAGAATGAGAATTCTTACCGTTCTGGTATGATCTAGAGTTGAACCCTAAGTTTTCTGAGGTAGATAGTTGTAGCTGACCTCTAGATGAAGGAGCTGTGGTAAAATGATCTTCAGTGTGTCATTTCTCATTATCAAATGGACAATCAGAAGATAGAGTTACCTTTACCTTACCTTGTCTTCCTGATGAGGAAAGAAAAGACCGATGGTACCAAGCAAACCCTTGATATAACGATAATCCAAAATTGATACTTTCATCTATGCTCAATGAAGCAATGGTGAGTATGTGATGGGATGGAAATATGGTTGCAGATCTTGCAAGATGATATATCCAGATGAATAGGAATATAGTGCAATGAACTTATGGTGAATATCAGATAAGTTTATATTCAATTGAATATGATAGATGTGATGCTCAGTGAGATGTTGAATCACATAGATCTGATCAGAGATTATGTGCAATGAACTTTTCAGTATCAAATGGATTTATGACTCAGAAAACAGTGTTGAATACGCAAGCAAATACTGATCTGTCAGACTATAAAAATCTAGAATGAAAAAGTGTGGTTGCTTCTTCTGATTTTGAAAATGTGACTATTGATGGTAATAAAGTGAGCTATGATGGTAAAAAGGTTAGAGATATCTCGAATGAATTTATCGATATCTATGCAAAAAATGCTGTTGTGGATGCGCCTAGAAGAACATTGCCATTTGATATTGAGAATATAACAAATGTGAGGTTGAAAAAAGTACCAAATGATAATGTGTATGTGTATGATGGTGCAAAAAATCCAACAGAACCTGTTCTCATTATTTCTCAATGATTGACTGAGCTCCCGTATACATTAATAGTCCTAAATAGTGATCTGGCTGTGGTTGGATCTACAACATCCAATGCATTGTTTGTAGTGCCAGATGGTGAAGTTATTTTCCATCATGAGACCACTAACAATGGATGTGATAAAAGAGATACAGTAACATGACTCTTTATTGCTGGTCGTGGATTTGCAACACCGATTATTCGTAACAATGATTTTGTGAAGAGTGAATGGTGTGAAGATGGAAGAATGGTACTTAGAGGGCAAATGTTTGGTCCTTATGGTTCAAAAGATGCGTGGAGAGGTGAAGTAGGTAGAAGATCATTTCTAGAAAATTGGTTTGTATGATGAAATGAAACCAGAAAAGATGATGTCTTCAATGGTGCAGCACTTCGTATTCAGTCACATGCTACAATGTGGGATGCATGAGTACCTGGTATTCAATTCTTTGCTGACAAGATCGAAACAACTAAATAATATAGGATCTATCTGCAATATTTAGTAATGTAAAAGAACTACCCTTGGGTAGTTCTTTTTTATGAAGAATATGTATTTTTACTTGACACAAACATTATAAGTTTTTTCACGAAGCCTATATGCGTTGCATTCGACTTGTTATTAACAACTAATCGAAGGGTTGTCGGTGCACTTGTCGGGTTGCAACCGACTATGGGTTTTTTGTTACTTTTTGTGCCTAAGGCAAAAAGTAATGAAATAAAGATATTATAAAATGAGTGAATTGAATGCAACATATAGATCGCTCTATAAAAACATAATACTATAGTATATAAATATAAGACCAGAATTATAAAAATTATACAAGACATAAGTACAAATTTCTTGAACTTCTGCTATGAAACACTACAACACAAGTATGATTATCTTGTTTGTGCTTCGAAATCTATCATTTATCATGTTTTTTTCTTTGATTGGGGCTTGGTATATCTCATTCATCCCTATTTTTGTAGCGTTGATAGCATTTTTGTATTCCAATGAACAAGATATTGACCAGCAGGTCACAGGAGTACAAGTTAAACAGTTTTTCCTTCGTCATGCATTTTCTTTTGCTTGGGCTTGTATGATGCTTGGTGGGCGAGGAATAGCTGATATTTTGTGAGCTTCTGCTGGAATAGTTAGTTTGTGGCTAGTAGGAATCAATATTGTTCTTCGACTTCTTGCATACCTTGTCGAGTATGATGATGGAAAAGAGATGTTTCATATGTGATATTGGATAGCCAGTTTTATAGCTTTGTGAAATACGTGGTCAATTGTACAGGATGCAAAAGTGTTTCGAGAAATAGTGATGAGTTGGATTGCCTTGTCGATGGCATTGTATGCATTTATCGTGTTTATATGACAAGCTATAGGGAAAAAGATCAAACATACGATGACCTATCCATTGTTTATCCTCTCGACGATATCGTTGATGTTTTTGATATATCGTTGGACGCAGGATGATGTAGTGCTGAGTCTCGTCCTATCTCAGGTGATGCTTATGGTGATGTATTGTATCATACGATGAGTCTATTGGTATCAAGAACAGCTCGCAGATGCTCCAATAGAGGCAAATACTGCGGTGTTGAGGCGTATTTTGTCGGGTAAAACCTTGTTGAAAAAGAAAATGATCTTACCATTTCAAGATGATTTGGTGTACGATATGTATGGATTTCTAGAAAAACTTGATGATACGACCAAATTTATTATTAGTTTTTTCAATATTGCACTGATTTTCGGGCAAGTATATATGTTTGTAGTAAATCTTGGTAGCGATACTGCAGTATATCAGGAAATTTTGCTTCGATATGGAATTGTCGCATTTTTTGTCAATTATTTGTTGTTGAGACAGATTTGATTCTATCATAGTATGCAAAGAGTGATAGCATTTTTGCTTATCAATTTCGGAATATATCTGAGTATAGTGAATATATTTGGTACTGATCCTGTGTATCTGGTAGGGATAGGAACGATATGGAGTATAGTAAATAGTATGGTCATGTTCCATACATGATGGCTTGAAAAAAGAGGTATATTAGAGCCTCGTGATTATACCTATTGGATAGGAGCAAATCTCTTAGTAACTGCATCGAATCTCTATTTCATGTTCTTGTTGCCACTCTCATTACAACTTAGATTTTTCTTGGCCTTGATGTACTTTGGCGTACAGTTATTTTTGACTTTGTATAATATTAGACATACAAGTAGTGGTAGAGTAGTAGAGTATACGTAGTATATTATTTTTTGCGATATATAAGAGGTTGATCTACATCAATCAGTATATGCTTGTTTCGTGGAACGAATTGTCTTGATGTATAAACAATATACTTCCTTTCAAAATATATTTCTAAAGGTTTTTCTAGATCAAATGATGTACCTAGATCTTGTATGGGAATTACTATATCTCTATAGGGTTGTGTTATTCACAAATCATGTATTTGATTGTTTCAGGCTTGTGAAATAGTTGCTGAATTAGATCATAAGCCACTGAGAAGTAATACGTCTGTAGGTTGAATATCTACGGGAAGATCAATACGCATACGTATAGGTCAAGGAGGAACCTGAGTATACACAAAAGGTGTTCGTTCACTAGTAGTTCCTGTTGTGTACCATGTATTCAGTGGTATTTCTGTTAGAGGAGAAAGTTGAGCGCCTGTTCAGTGTGTAGGATTAAACTGGTGTTGTATGGTATGCTGTAGTCACTTATGAGTAGAATATGATAGATTATATGTATAAATAGCATCGTTGACGTTTATGTCCGATATATATGATTGTCATGGAGCAAGAGATCAGATCGAGATTTTTGAAGTTACTCATCATGATGTTATTGAGATCTGTATATCGGATAGTGAATACTTTCTTCTATTTTTCATACGCAATTTTCATGTGGGAGTCATGGTAAAATCTATATCTGCAAAAATATTTTTTAGATGATGAAGTTCTGGTTTTGGAATATGATCTTGTGATCGATATCATCTGAGATCATCAGGATGATTTGGAGAAAAGGGATCATTGTATCCTTGAACAACAGGTTGTCACCAATTATCATGAGATTGAAAGAACATGAGTCAAATACCTCAGGCATTAGACAGGATATCAGTCTGTGTATACATACGGTGTATTCTGACGTTGGTAGGTAATTCTTTTTCTGACCCTGCAGTAAATCATCAAAATTCTGATGCGAAGAGTGGTTTTCCTCTGCTTGCTAAGAGTTCAACTGCTTTTTCCCAGTAGGTACGTCATGTATCAAGCATATTTATCGTTGTAATATCACCAGGATAGTCTACATATGCTAAATATGTAGCATATACGAGTGGAGATAAGGCAAGATTTTTTGCTGTAATTTCTTGGAGTGTTCACGTAATATCTGCGATTTTTTGATTGAGATTATTTGGTGGTAATTCAAGTTCATTTCATAAACTAACAAATAGTGAATAGGGAAATCCTGCCATTTTTTTGCTCAAGGTGCTATATCTTTGTACTAATTTTTCTCTTTCTGATGCATTTGTGATCTTGATATTGGATCGGGTTGAATTGTTTGGCTGGGACATAACAAGTATTTCAAGATCTTCTAGGAGTTTCAATACTTCATTTCAGGGACTATGATACAAACGAACTGCATTTGCTCAAGCTACTTTAAAATCAGTATAGGCTTTTTTTTTACTTATGTTTCTATGAGCAAAGGATGGTATGATTCATTTAATATAGAATGGTTCGTTATTTATAGCGAATGTATCACCTACTACTTCTACAACAGTAGTAGTAAATGGAGTATCTTGCTGACATGAAAAATTCTTTGTTTGTATATCTAAAGTGAGTGTTTTTTTCTCCCATCACATAGGTAATTGATGCTGAAAAGAAATACTTCATGTGTAGTGGTTGATGGATTGCTTATGGATAACAGTATTATCAAGAGAGTATACTAAGCTGATAGGGTGAATATCTGGACTAAATGAACTATCAACATCTAATAACCCTTCAGCATAGAGAAGAAAGGATGTGTCATCAACAACTTCTTTTCTCATAGATATACTATGTTCTATATCAAATGGTTTGTTATAGATAATATGTTTTCACAATAGATGTGTCTTGTCTCAACAGGTATATCTAGGGAAAATGTCATTGATAGAGATAATAAGGCCAATGAGTGTTATACATATGATGCATATTTTTGTATATTTTGTTTTTTTTACAGAAAGTGATCAAGGTGAAGTGACCTCTTGTTCAACATCAACATCTATGGTTCATGATCTTTTTATTTTACTTCGTTTTGTACGTCACATGAGTAAGTCTCATATTCATGAACTTATTGCATATATATCTACTAGTAACATGAATATATACGCTAGACCATGTACTATGGCTTGTCAAAATGATGGTCTTTTATAATGCATGCTTCACCTTAGTATAGGGAGATATGAGATAATAAGAGCCGCATTTCCTAAGATGAATATATATTTTAAGTAAGGAAAACTAATGAATGTTTGGAATAATTCTGGAGCCAGAAATCTCGTAGAAAATATAGTGAATATGGTGAGCCAGGGAAATATATTGAAAAAGCCAATACAGATATCTATGAGCTGAGTATGAGGCCTATTGTTTCTATAGGCTAGATATCGTCCTCATACAAACGTTATTAGCAATACACCAATCTTATATGGAAGAGGGAACTGTCGAAAATTCCATATTCATAGAACAATAAATGAGCACAATAAGATAAGTCATCACATATAATAAAAACTGTGATAGCTCAAGAGGAGTTTTTGTGAAAAGGCGTGTGATGAAGTTCGAATATCTATAAAAAAGTCTTTCATTGTTTTTGTATGTCCATTGCTCCATCTCCTTCTTCTATTGAAGTAACTTGCATAATTTGGAGCAACTTCTTCATATGATCCATGCAGTCAGTTGTATCAGATGCTCTTACATTGTGTGAGTAATGTATATGAGAGATATGTATCCTCTGTGAGACAGGTATCTAGAGAAAGACTTGTATGAGCAGTATTTTTGAAGATACAAGTTGTTCATGTAAAAAATGTGGTATACCCATGTGTATGGTACATATTATTCAATACTTCATTTCATAGATGATTTTGTAAGGAATCATATACTTGAAAAAAATTACGCACACTTAGTGGCCTTCTAATTCATTGGACTCATATATGTCCAGTGCTTGTAAGTATATCTATACTAGAACTTGTCCAGTATTTTTCAGCTCTATGATCCGCATCTAGGAACCCAATATATATATCTTCAATAGTAGGAAGGACTAGGTTTATTTTTTCTTTTTTTCACTGTTTTCAGGTAAGATGGAGAATAATATTCTTATTGTCGTTGCTACAGATATCTCAATTGTTGTTCAGATCAAATGAAGTCTGAAGAAATGGATAAGATGAATCGTGTCTGTCTTGTATGAGAATATGTATATTGATGGTACCACTATACGTTTGGTCAAGCAATGAATACAGACAATCTATAAGTCACGGTCACTCATTATATGAAGGAATAAGTACAGCGATAGAGGAGTTTTCTGGAGAAGAAGCATATGATTTATTTGTGAGTGGAGTGAAAATAGCTATCAGGTATCATATAATATAGGGTAACAAAAGTAATGTAAATAGCGCTAGGATAGCTATAAATCAGGTGGTTATCATGGATGACTGATGGATAAATTATTCTCCAATAGTGTATGAATAAAACATATAAAATAAAGAATATATACCGTTCTCATAAATGGGTAGGATTTTAGTGTCTAAAAAAAACATGTCTGAGGAAAAAATCCCCAGACATGAATTGAAATTGCGATTTCAATTTGCTGCATTTGCAGCTATCACAACTTCAAGATTCGCTGAATATAGCGATTACCGTCAGTTGTGATAAGTACCACTAGGAAAATACCTTGTGGCACATGCTCAACAGAAATCTGCGGAGCAAAAGGTGACCTTAAAATTTCACGTCCCCTACAGTCAAATAGGACAACTTGCGTCACGTGCAAGGTACCGTCAATCTCTATATTGACCCATCCTCTTGTAGGGTTAGGGTAGATTGAAATTCGTGTATCGTCTTCGACGTTACTTGTCGAAGTTGTAGTAGTTACAGTTACGGGAACGCTACAGAGTGTTTCGTTACCTGCATTATCGACAGCAGTTACCGTCACTGAATAGGTCCCGAGAGTGTCTCCCGAGAATTCATACTGACTTGCTGTTATCGCAGAGACTCCACAATTATCAGACACATCGACAATCAAGTCGTTTACATCTAACGTTGTGTCTTGCCCAGCAGCAAGTTGGATCGTAAAGTCTCCGACACATTCAAGTGTGGGAAAGATTTCATCAACGACAGTAACCATTGCGGACTCTGTAGTTTCGTTTCCTGAATCATCAGTAACGGTAACTGTCACGCTATTATTTCCGAGTTCTGAGCAATCGAAAATTGTTTTGCTAATCGCCTCAGAAACAATTCCACAGTTGTCTGATATTTCATCTATTACGGTTCCTAATGTTATGGTGGCATCACCGTTTTCATCAAGATAAATTGTGGTGTTTGCTACCGAAACTTCCGGCGGCATATCGTCAGTCAAGTTTACCGTAGCCATACAGGACGAATTAAGTCCATGGTTATCGGTCACCGTAAGAGTGACGTTTGCTACATCGTTCTGACAATTAAAGTTCAACGAATCAGATCCGTTGACTTTCATTGAAACGATGGTGCCGTCGTCGAAAGAACCGTTATCTATCATCGATGGAAATACCGTCGCCATACCATTACCATCAAGACTGATGGTGATATCATTACAGATGGCAGTTGGAGCAACCATCGAACTGTTAACCACAAAAGTTCCGGTGAGAGTATCACTTTGTCCTTGGCAGTCGTTAGTAACGATAACTTCGTATGTCCAGGTTCCTGCTTCAGAAAATGAAATCGATACCGGATTGGAATTTTCACTCAGGGTAGTAGCCCCTTTTGTGAAGGTCCAGCTCCAATTCTCATTACCGATATCTTTGTTGATATCAGCTTCGAAAGTACCGTTTTCATCAATATCAATCTCTGCCGGAACGGATAAAATGCTTGCAGTAAGATTAGGAATTAATCCTACCCAAGTCGCATGTCCGTTGGCAATATGACCTGCAAGGTCTTCACCGTTAGGGCCAGTCCCCAAAGTATTCCCCCCGGAAAATCCTGCATTTCCTACTGAACTCCATCCAAACGAGAATAAATTTCCGACGTTCAAAGGTCTTTTTTCGAAATCCGGTCCATTTTCATGATCAGGGTGATTTTGTCCTCCACTATGTGTAATTGCATGATTACGTATTCCTGTAACCGTAAATGCATCTAATTTGATTACTTCAGTAGGATTAAAATCTTCATCCGGATTCAAACCATTTGAAGCGGTTTCCTGAACACCTGGAGTGTTGTTCGCTACGATAGCAATGGTTTTATGAGAACCATAACAGGATCTATTATCTAGAACGTGATTATCGTAAATGGTACCCACATTCCCGTTGAAATTTATAGTAGAGAAGGTAGCATTCACCGAATTCATTACGAATGGTAATCCTTCATCGGTGATATCATCGGGAGAAAAGGTAAATATATTTGCCAGAATATAGGCTTCGCCTTCTCCGGTAAATAATCCTTCATCAATCGCAATCTGTGAGTCCTCGGCAATCTCTGCCTCGATTTCAGCAGTAGTGATGATAACTCCTTGTTGAATACCTACACTTACTCGAATTGGCTCGCACCAATCTCCTGAACTTAATGATTTTAATTGGTCAGCATTACTCTCAGGAAAAGTAATTGATGCACAATGTCCACTTTGGCATGTGTGGACCTCATATCCTGTTTGTGCCATTGTGAGTCCTGCCCACAATACTAGCACAAGTGTTAAAATCTGTTTCATTTTGTCAAATTTTGTTTGATCTCAAACACATCACATGTAGCGATTTGTTACGTGTTAAAGATCGGATTAGAAAAAGTTTTTGAAATCGCATATAATTTATATGAGCTATGTCAATAATTGCAAGATGAAATCTATGGTAGTGTATATTTATATTATGTTGTCAACTGATTTTTATGTAGAGCACTATATTACTTGGAGAATATGACTTTGATGTATAATATTAATAGGATCCTGCATATATTTACTTTTCTTTTGCGTTCATGCAAAATTATATCAAACATATTCTTTTTTCCGTGATACTAAGTATAGGTCTACCAATGTTAGGCGCTCTAGAAGCACCTATAGTTTATGCTAATCATGAAACGCCACCCTCAGTGTGTGGAGATGGGATACTTGACCCATGAGAATTTTGTGATGATGGGAATTCATCTTTTTGGGATTCATGTTTTAATAATTGTACATTTACATGTGTAGTAACAGACCCAGTGTGTCGGGAATGATGAGATAAATGATCATGAGAATGAGGATCATGAGATAAAGGATCATGATCATCAGCTGTATGTGGAAATGGAGTAATAGAGTCATGAGAAGCATGTGATGATGGAAATTCAATTGATACTGATTATTGTACAAATTCCTGTATTTTAGATTGTCCAAGCTCGTGATGTATCTGATCATGATGAGGCTTTGGAGTCTGTGGTGATTGAGTACTACACTCCAACGAATTTTGTGATGATGGAAATACACTCGATGGAGACTGATGTTCTAGTTTATGTGTGCCTGAGTGTACAAAGTCTAGAGACACGTGTGCTCTTGAGGGGTCAGTGTGTGGTAATAGTATTATAGAAAGCTGGGAAGATTGTGATGATGGAAATACTCTCGATAGAGATGGGTGTTCAAGTATATGTCACAACGAGTGTATCGAGTCTAGTGATATCGATATGTCTCATATCAACCCTATACAATGATCAGGAACAGTAACGTTTGATATACAAGTAACAAACAATAGCTCAGACTTTATTACTAATACGTTTGGGTGAAGTTATCCATGATACTGTAATTTCAATGGAAATGTTAGTATTGCGACATGAGCTACGGAAGTTATCGGTTCTTGTTCTGTACCTGTACCTGATGGCTATGTCCTTGATATTTTAGATAATATGTCTTCTGGTGGATCTTATAGAAGATCCTTTCAAACAGGTGGAAAATGAGTATCAGAATGTAGTAGTTTCAATAAATTCATATGATGGTCACTTTCGTGTACTAGTGATACAGATGGAGATAGCGTATGTGATACAGTGGATAATTGTCCTGATGATGCAAATACAAATCAGGTAGATGCGAATGGATATAAAGATAATATGTGAGATGGGGATGCTTGTGAAGTCTCCTATTGTGGAGATGGAGTCACTGAAGATCCAAATGGTGAACTTGAATCAGAGGAATGTGATGATGGAAATAATGAAAATAATGATGGATGTAGTGCTACCTGTCAGGATGAAGTCTGTGGAGATGGAATTATAAATAATAATAATACAGAGACCTGCGATGATGGAGCAAATGGTGATGATACAGATGGGTGTACGGATAGTTGCACATTTACGTATTGTGGTGATGGAACTATCCAGTCACCAAATGGTGAGTGAGTAGAAGAAGCCTGTGATGATGGAGCAAATGGAGATAATACAGATGGGTGTACAGATAGTTGTA
>Ga0307934_1000316_pt1 | contig 37584 bp, 36 predicted proteins | sample OrgLakmetageno90_FD_201838 | JGI IMG/M metagenome (GOLD analysis project Ga0307934, IMG submission 201838) | Saline water microbial communities from Organic Lake, Antarctica - #90 | ecosystem: Environmental > Aquatic > Non-marine Saline and Alkaline > Saline | place: Antarctica: Organic Lake...
AGTAAGTATGAAAAACTTCCTAAAGGAAGCATTGCCTGTTACTACAGGAGACATAGTAGATGAAGCATGAACAGTATTGTGACAACATGAGTGAGTATGGTTTTATACTATATGACAAAGACAATGATTGTGATTAGCATGATGACCATGGTATATTGTTCGTAGAGATATTACTCAAAACACTTTAGTCGTATGATCTAGTGACACTCAACAACTTCTCAGTACCAAACTTCAGGCAAAACAACGGCATCGAATACAATCGTCATCCCCAGCATTGCCCATAACATGTCATGCAAAAATTAGATACAGACAAAAAGATCAAGTATGTACAATAACTAAGCTTGATAACGATATAGTAGAAGTTGTCTTTGATATACCTCAAAGAGCTGTTAGCCCATGACAAACAATCGCTGCATACCAATGAGACGAACTTCTATGAAGTGGTATAATTTGTGAGTAATCTTTGTATACTTATACATCCCATATGAAATATACACATATACTCTATCTAAGTATATTCCTACTCATTTGATGCACATCAAACCATGTACAATACGAAACCCTACCCAATGAAAAGGAAAATACTGTAGTTATCTGTAAAGATATCCGTCGTTTTAGTCAACCTTGAACACATGTTACCAAAGAAACCTGCTCTCCCATTGGACACGGCATACAATTTTGATCACAATGATGAGTTATTAGCGCAAAGCATCTTATAAAAGACATATCCACAAATTATTACGTAGAAAAAAAATGAACATACTATCCGATCATCAATATATGGCTGCATGATGAACAAGATATCGTAGTATTTCGTATACAAGACACGAGCCAATGAAGCACCTTACACTATGAACTTCCTTGAAATAAACAACTGCTCAGTTATCATAAATTTACAGCACCTTCTACTGAAATATACTGAAACATAGTAACATACGATGCATATACAATAACCCATACACTTGATATCGCATCGTGATGGAGTGGATCACCAATATATGATAGAAAATACCGTGCAGTATGAATACATACATCATATGATGTAACAAAAAACACATGAAGATCTCTAAGGTTCCATCCAGAAATTATCGAACGAATATATAATTTAGACTTTTCTTAGTAAGTTCCATAAAGAAACACTAGCAAAACAAATATTTAGGAGAATTACAACCAATACTTGGACACCAAAAAACGTTCATAATATCTGTATACTTGGCAAATGATCATACATATTCACAGAAAATACATCCAAAACATACATATGCACATATCATACCAATCGTCGAAGATACCCTGCAGCTAAGATAAAGGCTATCACCAAGATCAATGTCGCATATAACAAAAATGGTGCTATAATTTTTACGTATGGAGCTCATAAAAGCTTTTCAACTTCAATTTGTTTTTGAAAACGGAAGAAATTCAGCCTAATAGCATATCCCAAAAATGATATGACGATAATTACCGTAACTAAAATCAAAAAGTAGGATAAATATTGAAACACATTCATTAGATTTATTACTTTCTCTACTCTTTGCTCTTGTTCACCGAATGAAAGTCCTCTGGTGACATCTGAAAGGTTGATAATATTATCTTCATAATTTAGTACAATAGTCTTCATCGCTTCATACTCTTCTTTATTATCAAACAGTACATATATAGTTGGCGGTAATGGATTTTCTATATTGTATTTTTCCAAACTTCCAATCACCTCCGGCAGTCTTTGTTTCAATAAACTAAATGCATCATCCTTCGAGTAAAATGATACTTCCATTCAAGAAGATTCAAGTTCTTCCATCATTTCTATAGCTTTCGCATATATATCATCTTTCTGTTCAGAACTATCATCCAAATAAAAATACACACCGAGTTTTTCTTGAATATGAGCATTTGAGACCATGACCTGATACGCAACACCACTCAATAAATTTACAAAAAACAACAAAAAACTAATAATACCAATACCAGTAATACATTGAAATCATGAAACTTTTATCATATGTCGCCAATTCTTCAATATCATGATATAATAGAATATACAAAAGATAATATTAGTACTTTAGTTAGTTATGTATCAATAACAATTTATTCTTCCTTGGCTTCATCAGATTCGACATATGCCTTAAAAATACGTATCTTTTCATCATAATACATTTGTTTCCTATCAAAAAATTGTAATTCATCTTTTTCTTGAAGATAGTGATGAATATAAAGTTTAGCCTTATCCCGCTGTTTTTCCAAAATAGAAATTTCAACTAGATTTAGAATAATTTCAGCATCCTTTGAATTCACCTCAAATGCTTTCATCACATAGGCCATTCATTCCTCCCTATTTCATGCCCAATATTCACATAATCCATAACATCTCATTACCTCTGGATTATCTTGGTCCATAAGCTCTAATGTTTTCTTAAAATAGCTTTTTGCCTCCTTCCAGTTCGTTTTTTCCATTTCCAATACTCCTTTGATATAGTAGCTCATTGCATCATTATCCGCTCACTGAAGGAGAAAATCAATCGGCTTTTCTGCTCTCATAATTTCTCATTTTCTATATTCGATATCTGCTACCTGAAAAAGAGCTTCCTTGTTTGAAGGATTTTTGGAAAGTTCTTGATTGACCAATTTTAGGGCATCTTCAAACTTTCAATCTTTTTTATATGCTTCAATTTTCCCTAATAATTTTTCTGGTATCATACTAATATATATCACATTAGAATAAAATCTCTATCAAGCACATCAACGACGTATTAGACGGCATACCTTACTGACTAATTTTATTGTAAATACATCATATCAAAAAGGCAAAAAGCTAGCCTAGACTAAACTGTTTCAACTTTACTTTTCCCAAAAACATATACTATACAAAATATCAAAAAAAACTGCCAATGCTGACAGTTTTTTAGGGAAAAAGTAAGACTAGAACTTACTCAGTCCAATCTACAGCAACACCAGGTCACATTGTTGGAGCTATAACCACTTTTCTAAACAATTTACCTTTTACTCCAGCTGGCTTGTTATTCGTAAGCGCTTTCAAGAGTGTTTCAACATTTTCATGTAACTGCTCATCAGAAAAATCTAGTTTCCCGACCAATACATGTATATTTCACGTCTTATCCAACTTATATTCTACTCTACCCTTCTTCAATTCATCAATTGTCTTCTCAAGATCATTACTTACTGTACCTGCTTTTGGAGAAGGCATCAATCATTTTGGACCAAGAATTTTAGCTGCTCTAGCCAAGTCTCTCATCATGTCAGCACTAGTAACCAAGATATCAAAATCTATATTTCCATCTTCAATATCTTTGATTAGTTCTTCCTGACCAACAACATCAGCTCATGCTTTCTTTGTTTCTTCATATTTGTCAGGAGAAACAAATGCTGCAATACGTAATGTCTTACCTGTTCCATGAGGAAGACTAATTGTTCCTCTAATCATTTGATCATTATATTTCGGGTTTGCATTCGTATTTATGTGGATCTCCAGAGAACCTACAAATTTGCTATATGATACTTCTTTAACTAATGCTACAGCTTCACTCAATGGGTATTTTTTCAATACATCTACTTTTGCTTTAGCTTCAACAAACTTTTTTCCTCTTTTTGCCATGGGTATATAATATAAATAAGTAAAGTGGTTCTTACGAGCTACAGCTCTCCCACGTAAAATAATATTTTTTTCAAAACTTGTTTAGTATATCAGATATTCTTATACGTCAGGATAGAATTTCCTATATACTAAAAGTATTATTTCACTTCAATTCCAAGACTTTTAGCTGTACCAATGAAACTTTTCATAATAGAATCTCTATTATTTGTATTCATTACTGGCATCTTGATATCAACGATTTCTTCAAGATCAGCTTTTGAAATAGTAGCAACTTTATTCTGATTTGGTTCTCATGATCATTTTTTAACACCAGCTTTCCATTTGATAAGATCAGGTGTAATTGGTGGATCAATTTCCATTGCATATGATCTATCTACAAACACTTTGATGTGAACAGGAACTTTGATCTGTGCACCACCAAATTGCTGCATAGTTTCCATAGTTTTATCGTTAAATTCCTTTACGAACGCACCAATATTAATACCATGTTGTCCCAAAATAGGTCCAATTGGAGGTGCTGGAGTCGCTTTTCACGCTGGCATATGCAAGGTGAACTGTACTTGAATTTTTCCTGCCATAAGTATAAAAAATAATGAATAAAAGCGGTATCACCAAAATGCACTTACATACATCATAGAGCTAATTTCTATAGAAATTAGTAACGAGTTGCCTCTTCCGCAAATCAACTTTTACCAATCAAACCAAGGATCAAAAGTTTCAATAAACTGTTGTTTACGCTGTTCATAGATCTCATGGTCCACTTGCATGTACCAGATCGTATCATCAATGAAAACAAGTTGAAGTACTTTGATTCACTCATATGAAGGGAGATTAATATATCGAACACTATCTCCGAAAAGCTGAAGCTGTTTTATATCGTTTTCATTAGTAATTTCAACCACATTTCATCATTTGGCAAGGATACTTGCTCTAAAATCAACAGGCAAAGATTCTAACAAAATAAAATGAGTATTATCCAAATTTTTTAATGTATATTTCTGATATCAAAGTAATCCTACAACACCTAGACTTTTCAGCTCCCCATCCCACTTCCATGTTCATGCAAGATCATACACATCTGACGTATTCACTTGTTCAGTACGAAACAACTCTTGTACAGAGTAAAAATTTCTTCAAGCTATACTCTGTGGAGCCTGAGCAATTGGTTTTGTTGTACTAGATGGCAACTCTTGTATATCTGGCACAGACTCTTCTTGTGGTAATGGATCAGCTTGTTGGGGTAGCTCTATAGGTTCTGAAGGAGCAACGTTTGCTGACAAAGCATATACTCATTCTTGATTTTCCAATGCATCTAATTCATTTTGGAGGTTTTCTCCATGCACACCAAAAAATACTACATATATAAAACAAAGTGTCATACATAACATAGTCATTGACAATCCGACTGATTGGGTTTCTTTTGCCATAAAAAAAATCTCAAAGGATATAGTATATACGTATATATACGATAATGCCTTTGAGAATCAATGTGTAAGTGAACTTAGCTTAGTCTTTGCACCTTATCAAAACTTACCATTACTGGAGTGTTTCTTCACAAGATCTCCACATTGACATATAAAAATCATTTTGTCGTATCTATTTCCGTAATAATTCCTTTCATTCCGTTGAAGTCACCATCTTTCAAGATAACGATATCGCCATCCTGAAACGGAACAGCAAATTCTGCTCTTTCATTTTTCTCATCAACATGTTTCACCATTTCATCATATTCTTTATCCGTCAATGGAATAGGGCGAGTTTCAGCTCCAACAATTAATCTTACACCAGGAGTATTTCTTATAATATACCAAATCTTATCATTCATTTTTGATTTCACAAAAATGTAACCAGGATATAGTTTTCTTTGTTTAAACACTTTTTGATTATTTTTGTAATACACTTCGTTCACTACAGGATTCAAATAATCCACTATATCATTATCTAGCTTCTGTTTTTTTACTCTTTCTTGCATGTTTTGAATAACAAGTGCTTCTTGTCATGAAACTACACTCAATACATACCATCTGTATGCATTATCTTCTATTTGTTTTTTTATATCACTCATACCAATAATCAAAAATATAAAGTTACTATACAATACGCCATAGTATTATATACACAGAGAAATTTATTATACAGACATCGCAGCATAGAACATTTTGTATATTTCACCAAACACAGTGTCAAATACTACAAAAATCATTGCAGAAATAAGAACTACAATAAAGATAGTAATAGTCATATCAGTAATCTCTTTAGTTGATGGTTTTTTAACTTTTTTCAATGTATCTAAACTATCATAGAAGAAGTTTAACATAATTTTTTTTAGGGATAAAAAAAAATGGTCACCCATTCACTATATACTTGTATACATACAATATATAAAAAATCAAGACAAGGTACTTCAATTTATGTCTATTTAAATACTTTTTATTCAATTCTCTCTCATGAGCGTCAAAACAAATCTATCAGCTAGCCTATAACGTTTTTCAAAATCTGACTGAGACATAAACACAACACTCACCATTTCTATCAAATAGTCTCTAAATATTTCATTTATATCCTCTTTAATTTTATCCAAATGCATCTGAGCTTCGGGCGTATAGATAAGTACCAAATCCATATCCACACTTACTCCAAACATCTTTCCCCAAAATGCATGACGTAACATCATTTCATATTGATCGAAATACGCACCTAAGTCAGTTTTCAATGAATAAATAAGAAGGTTGCGAATATACTCTCACAATCACTCCGTCAAATATATTGACCATTTACTAGAATGTTTGGTAATATCGACAACTCCAGCTTCTTCTAATGAATCAATCTGTTTTTTTATAGCAGGAAAAGACCACGAAAGTTCACTTTCAAATGCCCTTACAGAAATCCCTTGTCTCCTAAAAACTAGATATTTTAGTATATCTGCTTTAGTCTTAGAGCCGAAGAGTTTATCTAATTTCATACAACAGGTATCAAAGATGAAAGCAATATTTTTTCTGCTAACCAAAATATAGCAATACCCCATTATATAGGGAATTACTGTATTTTGCAAGACTAAATACAATGACTAGATATATTTAGTCATACCACAGAGGAAATTTTTCGCATAAGATGCGAATTCTATTCTTTAATTCAGCTAGCTTTTCAGGATTCTCATGATGGATCAATGCATCATCTATAACCTCAGCTATAACTTTCATTTCATCAACACCTAGTCATCTAGTAGTAATGGCTGAAGTACCAAGCCTTATTCAGCTTGGGTTCATAGGAGATCTCGTATCAAATGGAATCATATTTTTGTTACATGATATACCCACCTCTTCTAATACATGCTCTGCTATTTTTCCATCAGCTCATGTTGCTTCTCATGATCTATGCGTAATATCCAACATCAATAAATGATTATCAGTTCATCCAGACACAATACTCCATCATTTATTAGAAAGTTCTGCTGAAAGAGCTTGAGCATTTGTAACTACATCTGCAGCATAAGAAGCAAAGTTTGCATCTATAACTTCTTTGAATGCTACTGCTTTTGCTGCCACAACATGCTCATGAGGTCATCATTGTATACCTGGAAAGACTCATCTATTCACCAATTTTGTAAGACTCATCTCCTTATTATTTCTTTGTAACTTTCATTTTCTCATAAATACCAATCCACCTCTAGGTCATCTAAGTGTTTTATGAGTTGTTGTTGTAACAATATCTACATGTGGGAATGGGTCTGGATACACTCATCATGCAATCAGTCCTGCAACATGAGCCATATCAACCAATAATAATGGTCTATATCCATGAACTTCTTCAACTTTATCACAAATTTTTGAAAATTCTGACCACTCTATTTTTCTAGAATATGCAGAAAATCATGCTATGATGATGGCAGGCTTATGCTCGAGAGCCTTACTTTTCACATCTTCATAATCAATCACATGAGTATCTTCCGTTACTCCATATGCCACAATATTATAAAATACACCAGATGCATTCAAAGGATGTCCATGGGTTAAATGTCATCAAGCTCATAAATCCATTCACAAAATAGTATCTCATGGTTCTATACACCATAGATATACTGCAAGATTTGCAGGAGAACCGCTCAATGGTTGGACGTTACATGCCCATTCAGCAGATTTTAAAGACATTTTTAAAGCTTCAAATCATGATGCATTGAGAGTATCTTGTTCGTCACCATCAACGAGACCAAACATTTTTAGTGCTCTCCACTGACACAGGAGTTCAAGCTTATCTACCCATACTTGTCACCCATAATAACGCCTACCCGGATATCATTCTGAGTATTTGTTGGTAAAAACATTTGCATACGCATCCATAACCTGCTTTGATACATAGTTTTCAGAGGCTATCATTTCTAATTCTTGTTGTTGACGTGCATATTCTCATGAAACAATTGATTGTATATGTGTATCCATACCCATAAAATTATAAATTAAAATTAGTGTACTCAAGACTGTGAAAGTTACATCTACTTTTTTCTAGTTTTGGAATCAACTCCATGCTCAAGAAAATAAATATACTCAATATATTCACTCGACGTTACTGTATACTTATATGTATGTGAACATATACAACTATACAAAAACAACTATCTAATACCTATTCAATAAGAGAAAAAAAACAAGGAAACATTCTGTGAATATTTTTTATTATATATAAAAGTATGTTTTTGTATATACAAAGTCCAGTACATCATTTTTTTGACCTTGTAAAATTAGGTTGATTTCACTACGATATTAAATAAGTGTTTTATTCTTTATATATCTATACATGAACTGTTCTGGAAATTGTGCATCTATGAAAGGTAAAGTATTGGGAGTTGTTCGTATCTTATTATGATTATTTATGATTTTTATGTGAGTAATGAAGTTTGGTGCTCCAGCTGAAATGGTAGAAATGATTTGAGGCGCTGGCGCAGCATTGGGATTAGATTTTCTCTCAATAACTACCTGGTTTTGGCTAGCAGTTATTGGAGAACTTCTTGCAGGGATTTTACTCCTTACTGGTTGTAATAAATTATCAAAAATTGGTGCTATATTAGCCCTAATTATTATGGTATTTGCAGTTAATGCAGTTGGATTTAATACAAACTCAATTATTGTATCAATTGCTGCTCTGGTAATACTTATTATGGGACCTGGAGCTTGGACATGTTGTAAAATGTCATGTTGTACATGAGGTGCCTGTAGCAAAAATGATACACAAATGCAACAGCAGCAACAACAACAATAAACTATACACTTTTCATATAAAAAACTTCTCATTAGTGAGAAGTTTTTTATTTACATACAGAAAGATCAATAAACACACATCCCTTATCCTCAGATTTTTTGATGTATTTTGAAAGATCCAAACCAGCAGCCATAAGGCCTGAAATATAAGCGGAAGAAAGACTAGTCCCGCTGGCTTGAGTATATCATGAGTCTTTGTCAGCAACAAGAAGATCAACTCAAGGAGCACAAATATCTCCAGAATTATATATATATTCAAAAGTTCATTGTTCTGGTATGGCTCCTACACTTAGAACTTTTTCATGCGAGGCAGGAAAAGCCATAGATTTACTACTATCATTACCTGCCGCAGCAACAAAGATCATGTTTGGATTAGTATCAAAAAAATCACTATACGCTTGAGAGGTTTTCGTATACGATCACCAAGAAATATTTATAACATCAGCTCATAAAAATCTAGCTAACATCATTCATTCCAATCCATATGCAATGGTTGTATCATTTTCTGAAGCATCAATTGCAATAAATTGCATACCTTGTGAAACTGAAGCAATTCAAAGCGAATTATTTGTAAGTCAAGCAGCAACAGAAGCAACATGCGTTCCATGACTCCCCTTACCAGGCTCACTAACAAAATATAATTGCAAATCCAAATCTTCATGATTATTGTCAAAATGGGTATCTACTACGGCAAGAGTTTTAGCTTCTCCGATAGTACACGTAGTAATATCTACAATATCTTGCATATGTCGTTGTTGTAAGACTAAGGGATCATTTGATGCAAACACTTGCATCACAGGAACCTCTTCTATATATGTGGGTTCATATTGTACTACACTTTGTTGTAATTCCTTAGTACTCTTTGTTGAAACGACTCTAGCTAGTGAGGCTCACACTTTATCGAATACTCTAGTAGAATACTCATCAAGAGCAATTTCAGGAAATCTTCAAGACTCCACATTTTCTTCAAAAATTCTAGCTGACTCTACATCAGAAAACCCAATATAAAAAGATTTCTCTTGCGAAGAAATAGATTGTGTAATTGCTGAAAATATAGTATCATTCTCCTGAACTCATCCCACTGTATAATAATACAAAACAGAGGCTAACACAAGTAAGCCAAATAGTAGAAATTTATATCTTTTTGATGTCTTTAGACCCATAACTACAAAAATAATAATAGATATCTAATTATCTATATTTTTTTATATTTGTCAAATTTTATTAAGATCCTACTAGAATGATACAATATCATTATTCTTCTGTAAAATTCAGAGCCAGAAGAATATATCAAATAGTCTTTACATCTATCTCAATAGTTGTTAAATGATTATTTATTATCTATCAAACAACTCATCGATATCATGTTTATTTGTTGCCACGATAGAAGGTCTTCCATGCTGACAAACAAATAATCCATCTATATGTGTGACTCAATCCTGTATAAGTTGTTGCATCTCAACCATACTTAGCTTTTGTCATGCTTTGATAGATGCCTTACACGCTTTCATTCCCAGAATCTCATCTAGTATGACACTAAAAATATGTTCGTGCGACATCTTCTCCTCAAGATGCCAAACAAATTGCATCACAAGCTCAATATCAATTTTATATGTATAAAACACCTTTGGTAATGCATGAATAATAGCTTTTCCTGCCCCAAATGCTGATATATCAAACCCTAATGGACTAAGGATAGTACTAATTTCATCAATATCTACAATCTTTGGTGCATTGACCGTTAATGGTTGTAATAATACTTCACTAGAAAATCAGTTTTTTTTCACTTCTTTTCTCATTTTTTCAAACGTTATACGCTCAGCCAAAGCATGCTGATCCACTTGATACAGATGTCCCGCTCATTGCAGTAGAATATAACTGTTCCATAACTGTCCTACGATACTTACTGGCTCTTCATCTATAGTTAAAGAAGCAGTTTGTTCTCAAGAATACATAGAAGATACCATGGCATTATGTTGTAAACCTAATCATTGTTGATGACCTGTTCCATATATAGATGAAGATACAGATTTTAAATTTTCCATCTGCGTGGTTGTGAGTCCTCCGGAACTAGAAGTATGTCTAGAGTACGAAGAAGGTCTTACTTCTTGTTGGTTAAATGCAGCATAATTTACCTGCTGATGTCAAATAGATTGCTGAATACTTCACTTCACACGATTAAATATACTTCCTGGATCAAGAAATTTAACTTGCTGTTTTCTAGGATGAACATTTACATCTACAATTTTGGGATCAATATCTATACATATCAAAGCAAACGGATATGTTCATGGAACTATCTGTCTTTGATACGCATCCATTACTGCTCTTTTTATTAGCCTGTCCTCTACAGGCCTACCATTAACAAAAAGGTGTAACCAGTCTGCTTTGGGAAAATGGAGATTTGCATCTCAAACTAGACCATACATATGGAGCTGTTCATCCTGAAATTCAAGAACCTTGAGTTTTTGCTCTCGATCAGCCTTGGTAAGATCAATGACTCTTTGCATAAGTGAATCTGTAGGCAGTACATGTATAATTTGCTTTCCATTATGAAGCAAAGACCACTTTTTATCTCGATGAATCAAAGCATATTGTAAAACAAGTTTCTTGATATATCATCGCTCAGTACTATCTGTTTTTAAGAATTTTTCACGAGCTGGTACTGCATGAAAAATATCTTCTACATACACTATCGTCCCATGGGGCTGAACAAATGGAACATCTTTTGTTATAAAGCGCTGTCCATCTCTCCATAATTCGTATCATACTCAATCCACGTTAGCCTGCTGATTTCTCGTTTGAATTCTAAATCCACTTACTTCAGAAATTGTTGCCAACGCCTCACCTCTAAACCCATAACTTGCTATAGAAAATAAGTCTTTCTCTTGTGTAATTTTTGATGTCGCATAACGTTCTATGGTCAATAAAAGATCATCCTTAGTGATTCCTGTCCCATTGTCAGCTATTTTAATTAGATGTTTTCCTCATCTTTCAATATCTACTTGTATATCATTTGCGCCCGCATCAAGGCTATTTTCTAATAATTCTTTCACTACAGAAGCTGGACGTTCTACGATTTCTCACGCTTTGAGTCTATTGATAAGATGTTGAGGTAATTTCTTGATGGATCACATGGCAACCTAATATATCTCAAAAAACAAAAAAATAACTTTATACTAAGTAAAATATAGTCAATATACTATACAGAACAAGGTAGTTTCTCTCTAGGTATATATGCCTCACCAAAAAAAGAGAGTATGTTTAGGATACTAGATAATACGTTATCTTTCATAGTTAATTTCTACTATATCTTTCATCTCCTCCCATCCCAGTTCTTCCAGTCTCATACCGTGATATATCTTGGGAATATGAATATCTTTTCAGTTTTTTTGACATATCTTTTGTATCTTTCCTAAGGTTTTTCTTTTGTACCCAGAAATAGTATCTAAAATGAGAAGCATGTTTTCATACTGCCCAGAGGAACATACTGATGCTTCACGACGATGAAATGAAATCACTACACTATCAACTTTAGGTGGCGGATCAAATGCTTCTGGTGGAACTTTACATAAATATTCAACCGAGTATCTATTATTTAACAACCATCGAAGATATGATTTCTTTTTTGCTCACGTCATAATCTTTTCTGCAACTTCTTTTTGTATAAGAAATACTCCTCATACTGGAGATATATCTTCAGCAAAAAACTTTCTAAAAATAGGACTAGTAATATAATATGGCAAATTCCCTACTACAATTGTAGGTTTGGTATACTTAATTTCTCATTGCAGGACATCTCACCAAATAATATCCTCTCATTGAAGAAACTGCCCTAGATACTTTTTCATTGTCTCATCTTTTTCATAACAACGGAAATCTGAAGCTAGTTTATAAATATGCTTTGTCAGTGCGCCTTGCCCTGGTCAAATTTCACGAAGCACATCAATATCATGCTTTTTGATCATACCAGAAATACTCTCTACAATTGCTTGCAAAATATCTTTATCTAATAGAAAATGTTGTCCTAAATAACGCGGCATATATAGATCAAAAATAAATTATATAGACATTACACATATCTCACGTCCAATAGTAATTTTGTCTCATTCACTTACAAGCAGTTCAAACGTATGAGGAATCAATAACAATATGCAACTTCACAAAAGAAAATGTCATATTTTATCTCATTTATGCACTATATCATGTACTCCAATATCCATATGAATACGATTTACATTTACAGATCATAACGCGCAAACTCATATCTTACTTGCTCAAAAGTCAATAATACTACTAATTGCCGCATGATGTTCCACAAAATGCTTAAATGTAGGGATACCAATCGTTTCTAATGCCATCATACCTCTCAAACGAGCGCGACCATTAGCAACGTGCATGTACGAAACAGTTCCATCACAAGGAGCTACAAAAAAATGCCTATTGTTTGGGCGAAGATATAAACTCATATAACGATATCCACAAAAATGCTCAAGCGAATCTCCAAACAATCTCTTGATGGAAACTTTTTTATTATGTTTTCATACCAATTCTCATCATTCATGTATAACTCAAATCTTAGTTACTTCTGCATCACAAGGACTAACCATATATGAGGATTTTAGATTAATCTCACTATGTGAATATGCCGAAAATCTCTTATTTATTCATAGTCTATCATATACACGCCCAAGTAAACTAGATTTTGTATCCATACCAATAAAAACATACTAAAAACACTTCGCTTGAGCTCTAGCAAGGTCATCTACCTCTTCATTATATCTATTTCATACATGTGCTTTAACTCGTTGCCAAGATAGCTCATCAAACACTAGAGTAAGTGTATATAAGCGTTGCCAGAGCTCCACATTACTTATCATTTGTCAGCCCTTAGATTTTCTTCGGTCTCTTTTTATCCATGTATGTATCCATTGTGTAATTCATTTCTGCACATAGGTACTATCTGTATAGATAGTAATAGTATCCTGCACATGAGGAATATCATGAACTATATCCGAACCAAACAATCCCAAGCCTGTTTCTTGCTGTATTTGTGTTCATGAATATTTCTTCAATACCCATTCCAAAGCTTCTATCACAGCTATTAATTCCATAACGTTATTGGTGGTATACTCTTTTCATCAAGAAAGTTTGGTCTCTGTACGTCCATGAATTATTGCTCATCGTCATCATGGTCAAGGATTTCCTATCGCGCTTCCATCTGTATATATTTTTATCATAAGTTGATATCTGTAATCTTATAAACAATATTTATTTCCTTATTACACAAATCATTATTCTATATTACTTTTTGCCATAGGCACAAAAAGTAATCAAAAAATCCCTAGGCGGTCGAAACCCGACAAGTTCGCCGCCAACCCTTCTATCAATCTTTGATACTAAATCGAATGCAACGTATATTTGCTTCGTGAGAAATACATTCATTCAAAACTTTACTTCACTACCAAGTTGCATATACATTATATATTTACGACTTGAAAACAATATTAGCGTGCGAGCATTACTTCTTCTTCCACTACAACTTCTCATACTAAATATTCGACTCTGGGTGACAGATCGTTTATTTTCTGGAAATAGAAAAACAATGTTTGTTAGTTTATTTGTATGAAGTCTATGTGCAGTAGGATTATTTATGTATGGTCATCTACTGAGTGCTTCATGACTATGACATATTGATTTTAGCAATATGCAAGAATATCCAAAAACAATATTACTATGATGAATAACATTCTATGTACTATGTATTGTTGGTATTAATAACGGTATTAGTTGATTGCGAACTACACACACAACTCCTAGGCACACACGATTGTATGTTCAGGAAATCTGTATATGGGCACTGATCTTAAGTATAGCTTATATTGGACTTTGATATATTTCTATAGCACCTATCATTATTTACTATTTATTTGTTTCGGCAAGCGAAGAATGACTGAAATATCTAAGTAGCTTCTGACTATTCAAAAAACAATGATTTAGTAGTAGTGATCTAGTCATCTATAGTATCCTTGTCTCTCTATGATTCGCATTCCTAGAAAATATTATCTATATGATACAATATACCGCATCAATCCAAAACATACAAACACAACTCACGAGTGGATCAGGAATACTTATTTCTAGATGATTGATATGATTTCTCGTACATATGTTATTTACTGGTACTATCGCCTTTTGAACTGTTCAATACATACAAAGAAAATGAATATACCGACTGCCTCTTGCTCTCATCTGAGGAATAGTGCTTCATGTGATCTACAACACAATGCTGCATTATGGCATTACTATTATTGTTCCAATTTATATCATTATGGGTTATTTTTTCTTGAGTTGGATATTGTATAGGAGTGATGGGATGTATCTGAATAAGTAATGTAAGTTTGAAGTAAACAATCTAAATGTTTTTTTCACTAAATACAATGTATGCATATACAACAACATGCAGATGGAGTAAAAATAGCAGAAGAACTTTTTTTCCATTATATGAAAACCAAAACTCTCTAGAAATACATAAAAAAAATATAAAAGAAATATTAACGCTAGCAGGTGTGAACGATTTAGCTAGATCCCTACATATAGAAAATACTCAAGAAATTGTAAGAAATTGAAAGCCATATGAAATATTTTGAGTCACTTATTAGATATCATGCAATACTAGCAATAAACAAAAGAATGAGAATTAAAAATGAACACACACAGGAATATCAAAATTTTCCGAATTGATGCTGTGTTGCAGCTAGTGAAAATATACTTTGAAGTCTTTATGAAAATTGATACTCACAAGCGATATACCTGCAAAATATATCTATTGTAAATTATCAAAAACGACAACATAGCTATGTATGAGTACCATATGTTACTGAAAATGAGTACTGAATAATCACTATAGATCCAACCTTTTCGCAACTATATACTCAAAAAAACAAGAAAACATGAGTAGAAAAAATGATATGAAAACAACGAAACTATAAAACAAATCGAGCAAGATGAATAAGTCTATACCCTACAAAAATAATTCATAGCTGATATCTAATGAAACAGAGAAGATATATCCCACACCAAATGCAACTTTTAACAAATCCAGAACGTTTCTTAGAAAAAGTCTCATTTGCAAGAAAAAAAACAGCAGTTCCAATATTATAGATATAAAAAAAACACCAGCTCTGTTAGCGCTTTAGAAGCTACTACTCTGGTGTTTTTTATAATTACATGCAGTTTGATATATAGTACAATAACCTATGCTAAGAAAAAGAAACGAAACCTGGCTTTCTTTTCAACACCTTTCTAGAAAGAAAGGATTTGGGGTTTTTTTTAAAGTTGTTAGGAAGGTGGTCCATCCCCACGTTCCCGTAGGGATACCTTGTTACGACTTTACCCCAGTTACTAGCTTTCTCCTCAATACACAGGGTATATCTTCAGAGAACTCCAACTCCCATGGTATGACGGGCGGTGAGTGCAAGGAACAGGGACATATTCACGGTGGTGTGGCTGACCCACCATTACTAGCAAATCCAACTTCATGTAGTCGAGTTCCAGACTACAATCCGCACTGAGGATGGTTTTAGGGATTGGCTTGACCTCGCGGTTTCGCTACCTATTGTACCACCCATTGTATTGTCTCTGACGCCCTAGGCATAAGGGCCATAGTGACCTGACGTCATCCTCTCCTTCCTCCTCGTTACCGAGGCAGTCTCGCTAGACATTCTAACTAGCGACGAGGGTTGCGCTCGTTTCCGGACTTAACCGGACACCTTGCGGCACGAGCTGACGACGGCCATGCAGCACCTGTCATCGAGTTCCCCGAAGGGCACCCTAAACTTTCGAAAAGGTTCTCGAGATGTCAAGCCTAGGTAAGATTCTTGGCTTACTATCCAATTAATCGAGGCAATCCTCTGCTTGTGTGTTCCCCCGCCTATCCCTTTGAGTTTCAGCCTTGCGACTATACTACTCAGGCGGCACGCTTAACGCGTTAGCTTACGACACTCCGACCTCAAGGGTCAAAACATCTAGCGTGCATCATTTACGGTTTGGACTACCGGGGTATCTAATCCCGTTTGCTACCCAAACTTTCGTCCCTGACCGTCAGTAAAAATATAGATAGCTGCCTTCGCTTTCGGTATTCCTTCCAATATCAACGGATTTCACCCCTCCACTGGAAATTCTACTATCCTCTATTTTACTCTAGTGAAGCAGTATCCACTCCCTTTCCCAGGTTGAGCCCGGGTATTTGAAAGTAGACTTACTAAACAGGCTGCGGACGCTTTACGCCCAGTGAATCCGGATAATGCTTGCGACCTACGTATTACCGCGGCTGCTGGCACGTAGTTAGCCGTCGCTTATTCCTGGAGTACCGTCAGTCGTCTTCCTCCAGAAAAGGAGTTTACACACCGTAATGCGTCTTCCTCCACGCGGGGTGGCTGCATCAGACTTTCGTCCATTGTGCAATATTCCCTACTGCTGCCCCCCGTAGGGGTATGGACCGTGTCTCAGTTCCATTGTGGCTGATCATCCTCTCAGACCAGCTACCCATCATCGTCTTGGTGAGCCTTTACCTCACCAACTAACTAATAGGCCGCACCTTCCTCCTAGAGCGATAAATCTTTCCCCCGTAGGGATTATGGCGGATTATCACCGTTTCCGATGTTGTCCCCCACTCCAGGGCAGATAAGTACGTGTTACGCACCCGTTTGCCACGTAAATAAATACGTTCGACTTGCATGTATTAGGCCCCCCGCTAGCATTCATCCTGAGCCAGGGTCAAACTCTTCAATTAAATTTGACAGTTATCGTCATAATTGAAAAGAAAGATCCAGGCTTCACTTCTTTTTCTTAGGATAGAACAAGTGATTGTTCTTACTATTAGTGTTCTTATATTATTCGAAAATAATGATAAGAATGCATGTTGTATGTAACTGTAAATGAACTATAGCCTTTTGCTATCTATGGTGGCACCAATCTACTCTCCCGGCCGCGTAGGCGACAAGTACCATCGACCAGATTGAGCTTAACTTCTGTGTTCGGAATGGGAACAGGTGTGACCTCAAACTGTAATAATACCACCATAGGTAACAAAAACCTAAGAAAACATTATCTTACACCATTGTTCTGTTTTTCACACAGAACCAGAATATAAGAATGTGTATCTGTTTTACCAGCTGATATATAATATTTTTTGAAAGACGAAAAGTCCCTCGATCTATTAGTACGTCTCTGCTTCACACATTACTGTGCGTCCACACGACGCCTATCAACCATGTAGTCTACATGGGATCTTACTCCCGAAGGATGGGTAATCTTATCTTGAAGTAGGCTTCCCACTTAGATGCATTCAGTGGTTATCCCTTCCCAGCATAGCTACCCAGCTGTGCCCATGGTAGGACAACTGGAACACCAGAGGCTAGTCCACTCCGGTCCTCTCGTACTAGGAGCAGATCTTCTCAAATTACCTACGGATGCGACAGATAGGGGCCGAACTGTCTCACGACGTTCTGAACCCAGCTCGCGTCCCGCTTTAATGGGCGAACAGCCCAACCCTTGGGACCTTCTACAGCCCCAGGATGCGACGAGCCGACATCGAGGTGCCAAACGGGATCGTCGATGTGAACTCTTGGATCCCATTAGCCTGTTATCCCCGGAGTAGCTTTTATCCGTTGAGCGGACTCCTTTCCATACAGAAAGTCCGGATCACTTTCACCTAGTTTCCTATCTGTTCGACGTGTTAGTCTCACAGTTAAGCTTGCTTTTGCGAATATACGTCCATCACGGTTTCCATCCGTGATAAGCAAACCTTTGTACGCCTCCGTTACTCTTTCGGAGGCACCCGCCCCAGGTAAACTAACCAGCTCACACTGTCCCCCAATTCTTGGGGTTAGTGCCGCAACATATAATGAGTGGTATCTCACTTGTGACTCCTCGAACCCCAAAGGGTCCGTCTCAAAGTCTCCCACTTATACTGAGCATCATATGACACGACACAATATCAACCTTTAGTAAAGCTTCACGGGGTCTTTCCGTCTAATCGCATCTATCCGGTATTTTTACCGGAAATATAATTTCACCGAGCCTAAGAACAAGACAGTATGGGGATGGTTGTGCCATTCATGCGGGTCGGAACTTACCCGACAAGGAATTTCGCTACCTTAGGACCGTCATAGTTACGGCCGTCGTTTATCAGTGCTTGACTCCGAAGCGTGAACCTCAGAGCGTAACATTCTGATACTGGACAGGCATCACCCTCTATACATCCTATTACTAGTTAGCAGAGAGCTGTGTTTTTGATAAACAGTCCCCCCCATGTCATTCGCTGCGCCCCAACCGGAGTTGGGGAGGCCTTATCCCGAAGTTACGGCCGCTGATTTGCAGAGTTCCTTATCCATTAGTTATCTCGATCGCCTTAGTATTCTCTACTTACCCACCTGTGTCGGTTCTGGGTACGGGCACTATAAAACGTAACGTTTAGAGGTTTTTCTTGGAACCAGAACTATGAGATATATTCTACCGAAGTAGAACTTCACAATAAAACTCAACGTTACCAATCAAACGGATTTACCTATCTGATCAGCTCCAACAAGTTGGAGTAGCTTTGTTTGTTTGGCACACATCCTTAGTGCACTCCCACATGTCCCAATCCGTCACCCCTTCACTGCAATATAGTGGGGCTGGAATATTAACCAGCTTACCATCGACATAGCCTTTCGGCTTAGCCTTAGGTCCCGCCTAACCCTACGTCGATGAACGTTGCGTAGGAATCCTTGGGTTTCTGGCGTGCTAAATTTTCATTAGCAGGCGTTACTCATGCCAACATTGTCACTTGTATACTGTCCACTGCACCTCGCGGTACGGCTTCATCCTATATACAACGCTCCTCTACCGCTCATAATAGAGCCTTCAACTTCGGCGCATAGCTTAGCCCCGTTACATCTTCGGCACCCTCCCACTTGTTCAGTGAGCTGTTACGCACTCTTTAAAGGATTGCTGCTTCTAAGCAAACCTCCTGAATGTCTGAGCAGGAGGACATCCTTCTCCACTTAGCTATGACTTAGGGACCTTAGTTGGAAGTCTGGGCTGTTTCCCTTTCGGCCGTGAGACTTATCTCACACGGCCTCACTGCATAATATGCTTCTACGGTATTCGAAGTTTGGTAAGGTTTGGTAAGTCCTCTCGAACCCCCTAGCCTTTCCAGAGCTCTACCCCCGTAGGTGCTATTACACGCTGTACCTAAATACATTTCGAGGAGAACCAGCTATCACTGTATTCGATTAGCTTTTCACTCCTACCCACAGGTCATCAGAAGGACTTGCAACTCCAACCTGTTCGGTCCTCCAGCATGATTTCTCATACCTTCAACCTGCCCATGGGTAGCTCATACAGTTTCGGGTCTATTAGCAGCAACTATCGCCCTATTCAGACTCGATTTCGCTACGGCTCCAACACGCAGTGTCTTAACCTTGCTACTACCAATAACTCGTTGGCCCATTCGACAATAGGTACGCGATCATCCGAAGACTCTCGCTCCCTTGTAAGTTTAAGATTTCAGGAACTATTTCACTCCCCTTCCAGGGGTACTTTTCACCTTTCCCTCACGGTACTATACGCTATCGGTGTAAAGAAGTGTTTAGTCTTAGACAATGGTCTGCCTAGATTCAAACCGGATTTCTCGTGTCCGACCCTACTCGGGAGAATATCTAGAAGGTAACACATTTTCGCATACGGGGCTATAACCCACTATAGCAACGCTTCCCAACGTTTTTTGCTAATGTATTACTTTTTTACTTCTACGATGCTTCCTAACACATCATGATATTTCCCACAACCCCGATATAACAACGATTAGGATCTTACATTATATCGGTTTAGACTTTTCCCAGTTCGCTCGTCACTACTACGGGAATCTTTTACAATTTCTTTTCCTCCAGTTACTGAGATATTTCACTTCACTGGCTTACCGTCTGGCTAATGCCTAGACACTTCGTTATACGAAGTGGGTTTCCCCATTCAGAAATCTACGGTTATTACGGTTGTTGACACCTTACCGTAGCTTTTCGCAGTCAACTACGTCTTTCATCGGCTTCTTTACCCAAGGCATCCATCTTAAACCCTTAAATAGACTTTTCGCCTTTCAAAAATATTATATATCAAACTGGTAATGATCTCGATTCGAAGCAGTAAAATCTTTTTTGCGACGTGATTTGGAGAATATGAATGTTGCTCACAAATACAAGTCGAAATAGGACTTTTTTCGAATAAAACAGGTAGTAGGAATTACACCTACACAAAAGACTCCAAGAGTCAAATATATTCGCATGATATACGTTAATATATCACACTACCTGCATGGTAATACTTAGCGGATGACGAGAGTCGAACTCGCAACCCTCGGCTTGGAAGGCCGACGCTCTAGCCAATTGAGCTACATCCGCAGAACAAAGTAGCATGGGCCCAGCTGGACTTGAACCAGCGACCCACCGGTTATGAGCCGGTTGCTCTAACCAACTGAGCTATGGGCCCGTGGTGATTTGTTAGCTTTTATTGTGTTAAGTTAAGTGGTGGGCGATATAGGACTTGAACCTATGACCCCCTGGGTGTAAACCAGGTGCTCTCGCCAACTGAGCTAATCGCCCATAATTTTATGGCACATGCATAATAAGTAAGAATGGCAACCCCACGGGGAATCGAACCCCGGTTCCCAGGATGAAAACCTGGTGTCCTAACCACTAGACGATGAGGTCAGTTAGAAACTTGTAAACCGTAATGTAATAATTGTAATGGCGCGAGTGACGGAACTTGCGTCTTGTGAGACATAAAGTCCCTCAACAATTTTTTGCAAATATTCACCAACCATTGGTGGTAAGTTATTTTAATGGCGCGAGTGACGGGACTTGAACCCGCGACCTCCTGCGTGACAGGCAGGCGTTCTAGCCGACTGAACTACACCCGCAACATATACATAAAGCAAGTCACACTATTTATTATGCTTTACATATCATCTATTTTATCGTCTTCGTTGACCTAACATGTTAATATTCTAGATAGCCAGTGGCTGGACTTGAACCTGCAACCGTCCGCTTACAAGGCGGGTGCTCTACCAATTGAGCTACACTGGCAGTAAGACTTCCCTATGAAGCCAGCTTAACCATATTGTTCAACCTACTTTTCTTTCTAGCTGCATTATTTTTATGTAAGATATTTTTTTGTTGCGCTTTATCTATTGTGCTATATGCTTTTTGCAATAACGGCATCATTTCTGAAGCTTTAGCTCATTCAGAAACAGATTTTTTGACTGCCTTAATAGCTTTTTTCATAGCAATCTTAAATGTTAGATTTCTTTCTCTAAGAAATCTACTTCTTTTGATTGCTTTTTTAGCTGCTGCAGTAATAGCCATTAGATGAATAGTAATAACGAATAAACATGAAATAAGTATTGAGACCTCCGAGGGCGGGACTCGAACCCGCGACCAATTGATTAACAGTCAACTGCTCCACCGACTGAGCTACCTCGGAATGAAGCGAATTGTATTTTTTTGCAAAGCAAAAACGGCGACGCGAATCAATGTATAGTTATTTTGTTTTTATTTTCAAGATATATTATTACTTTTTTTATAACTTAGCATTTCACAACTTATCACTATATACTCTTTGATTGTTGTTAACCTGCCGGAGGGGGGACTTGAACCCCCACATCGTAAGATACGTGGTTCTAAGCCACGCGTGTCTACCAATTCCACCACCCCGGCATTAGGAGTATTTTATATTAGGTACATGTATTATAATTAATAGTTCTCGGGATCCAGGGGTCGAACCTGGGACCTTCGGATTCAGAGTCCGACGCTCTACCAGCTAAGCTAATCCCGAATAACGAGTTATCTTGACTAAACGTATTTGTATATAATTTGCGGGGGTAGGGATTGAACCTACGACCTCCGGGTTATGAGCCCGGCGAGATACCACTTCTCCACCCCGCATAGGGAACTGGGATGGTAGGACTCGAACCTACGAATGACGGGTTCAAAGCCCGTTGCCTTACCAGCTTGGCCACATCCCAATGGCGCGTACTATATAATATATTCTTTTTTTGCTGTTATTTTTTTTGAACGTGATGTGCATAGTAGTAATGTCAAACGTGTTTGCAAGAAAATATTATGACTGCGTATGACAAACTGATAACTATCTGGTATCAAAAACCTTCTAGACGACTCTAGAAGGTAATTATTTAAGTATATATTACTTATTATATTATAACTTAATAGTTAATTTCTCATTGAATCCTTCATATCTATTCACTTTAAACTGAGACATATTTACATGTATATTATGTGTCTCTCAAGAATCTAATTCATATCAGAATCTGTCACACATAGCACGATCACACCCATGTATCTTTCCATAAGGCATATGCCAAGTAGCACGATGAATACCTAATTCGCTAAAATTTGTCCTAAAGACGACCCATTTTTTTCACGCTTGTTTTGAAGGAAATACTTGCCAATCAATATCAAGATTTTTCGTATTAGTGGAAACAGAAGATGATGAACTTCCTTTTGCTTCATTTCAAGCATCTTCTAATAATGCAACAAATCAATCATAATCTAATCCTAGAGAAGTAAATCCAAATTGTTTCATAGCTTTAAGATTTTTACCCATACCACGAATAACTGTTTCTTGTCTGGATGTAGACATATCATACAATTTATCCATCAACATTCCTAAAAACATTGCACTATTCTCTCCTTCATCTATATACGAAGAAAATGCTGACCAATCAAATAATGTATCCACTAAGAATTCAAATGCTTTACTTTGTTTTTGAGAATCACTCTTAGTCTTTATACTCATCTCTACTCATTCCTGAGCTCATAGATTCTTTCCAGGTGTAATCACAAACGTATATGTCTGATTCGGTAATAAACCTCAAATATACATACGTGCATGCCCATCAGTATCATACGTTGGTGTAATAAAAGTACGTACAAGGAATGGATCGCGCCTAGAAGATGAAACTCATGCTAATTTTGACCATTCGTCAGTATACATATATATAGTGTATGAGTCTTCTTGATCTGTATAGGAAAAAGTATTTTTAGTTTCAATCGTTACACTACGCGCAGTACTTGTAGAAATATAGTCTGTAGTTGCATATATATCCACATCCTCCTCAATATCAGTATCCTCATCCAAAACTCAGACCAAAAAATCTATAAAATCATCATCTGAATCAAATCAGTCTAGATCAAAAGAGCTCTGAGCAAACACGCTCATACTTATTCATGAAAGTAATATAAGAAAATATGCAAGGTATGCTTTGGGAGAAAATATAGTAGCTATCATGAGAACAACAGTGGTATATAAAACTGTCAATAAACAAATTATATAGCAAAAAGTCATATATGTCAAATTTATTCCTCTTTTTTTAAAACAATGATTTACTATACTCGAGACCAATATTTAATTTTTATATAGCAATGACAGATTCATCAGTTCATCAAAATTTTTTAGAGTTACTTAAACAATGGATACCTGAAGAAGAGGTAGACGATTTTCTAATGTTTTGTAGGAAACCACTTAAAAAAAGTATAACCATAAATACGAACAAAATTTCTGTAGATGAGTTCCTCTCACTCACAAAAAATCGATGACGGCATCTCGAACCAGAATCATTTACCTGAGCTCCACTCACCTTTTATATAGATAGAGATGATTTAAGTCTTGCGCTTTGAAGAACTTTTTTGTATCAATGTTGATTCTTTTATATTCAAGAAGTTGCCGCTAGCCTTTCTACTACACAAGTAGATCTTAAAGACTGAGATATTGTTCTAGATATGGCTGCAGCACCATGAGGAAAAACATCTCAACTTGCAAATACTCTTCTATCAAAAGAAGATGTATGAATGGTTGTAGCAAATGATGTAAATGGTCAAAGATTGTGAACACTTGCTCATAATCTCAATCAATGAGGTCGTTATAATACTTTTCTTACAAAATATAATTGATGATCGTTTGGAAGCAATTTGCCTAACTTTTTTGATCACGTACTATTGGATGCACCTTGTTCATGAGAATGAACCTGATTCAAATCAGATTATGCGATGAAATTTTGGAATCAAGCTGAAATAAATAAAATATGTGGAACACAGTTACAACTACTTGTTAGTGCAATAAAAACCGTAAAACCTTGATGAACCGTAGTCTACTCAACCTGTACACTCAATCCCTTTGAAAACGAAGGCACGCTTGCTAAAGCATTTCAATTTTTTGGTGATAGTATAGAACTTCTTGATCTTTCTTTTCAAAACCTAAATGAATGAATACAACGATCTACAGATGACCGGTCATTCGATCAAAAAGAAAAAGTATCTAGATGTTGGCCACACATACAAAAAACTGGATGATTCTTCATCGCGAAAATACGTAAAATCAATGATCCAAAAAATCTTACTATCAGAAAAGATCACAAATTACTTCCTCGCAATCAATTCAAAATAGATAAAAGCAAATGACTCCAAAAAAAACTAGCCAAACGATTGGATGAGTGATTTGGTATAAAAATCGATGAGAAAAAACATTTCTTCGTAGCCACAAAAGAAAAAGCCTACTTGTGCTCTCCCACATTCAAAAATATTTCTCCTCAACTCAATGCAGAAAAAATGTGAATACCGATTGCAAAACTTGATAGATTATTGTGATTTAGACCTACTCACCACTTAGGAAACATGCTAGGACACCTTGCAACCAAACATGTAGTGCACGTATCAGCAGATCAAATGCAACAATACTCTGAATGAAAAAATATACCACTAGAGGAACTTATCCTCCCCAAAATACACCCTGAAAACAGATACCTTATCCTCCAATGGGAATGATATGGTATGTCAATTGGTAAAATAGTGGATGATGTAGTGAAGAATAAATTTGGGAAGTAAAAAATAAAATATTATAAAATCATATATTAGCAATTATTTATATAAAAAATTGTTTATTTTAAGGACTCTCAATATAATTATATTAAGTTTTATACAATTTTTCTATTCATGAAAAAATTCATATTATAGATAGCTGAGAATTAAGAGCCCAATGCACTCAAGCATACTTTGAAGAAGCATGAATATGATGCGAAATTATAAATCCAAGATATATAGAAGTTAACTATGCGGAAGATGTAGTATACTTATTAAATATAGATTGATTTGAAGAGGCATTGAAACATACGAAAAATCTACAATGAAAACATGTTTTTTTTAAATACATGCATGTTCGATTGATTGGAAGAAATGTACTGAGATTATGAACATTTCTCAACATTAAAAAAAATTATATGAAGAAATTACACAACAAAACACTGATATGATAGAAGTATGCCTGAAGATGATAACTCATATTTTCTAAATAATATTATTAAAGCAACCAGCAATAATAGTACAAATAAAGTTAATAATACAAAACAAACTATATCATTCTAATATTATTCTTCAATCTCTCTAACCGATGCTTCCTTGGTAAAGGCAATCCATGTTTCATCAAAAAATCATACTCCATACCTATGATGCGATAGATATTTCAGGTTTTATCTTGAATAACTTTCTTTGTTATGTCATGATCTATCCACCATGTGTTGTCTTTCCATCATTCATACTTACCTAATTCACTCGTATTCACCACCTCTATTCACTCCGGTATATCTACTTTCACCACTTCATCTCTTCGAAGGTATCATTTTTCTTCTACCTCTTCTTTTGTGAAAGAATCGTCTAATTGATAAGCGATAGTATCGTTAAAATAATAAGGACACATTGCAGCGGGGAAAAAAAATCATAACGATCATTCTTTCTCCATAGTTGCAAAAATTTTATTTACTTTTTGATGCCACTCTTCCTTTGTATATTGTTTATTTAAAATGCAAAACTGTTTATTTTTCAATCCAACACATCACAAACAAAATGAACAATTCTCCATGTAATAGCAATAATATATATGAGATCACACGATATGACAACTACAATACAAATGACTCGATCATGCTCATGCTCACACTACACCGTATATATGATCATTACCTATGGTACATCAGCAAATAATATCTGCCATATATTCATTTACTCATTTTCCTCACCAGATAATACTATTTCTCACTTGTTTCAGTCAATAACTATATAATCAATTTTCTACATCTTGTGACTGACAAACAAATGATCATGTTACACGCGTGCTTCATATATTTTTTCATGTAATGGGCAATTGTTTGTATCGATGATAAAACTTATCTTTTCTTTTGAGAAGTTCAGTTTTAATTTTTATATACTCTTCTTTTGTGTACTGCTTGTTACGTATACAATATGAGGCATTTTCCATATCTACGCACATCATACAATGACTACATCATACACAATTTACACAAAACCATATATTACTTGAGTTTTTTATACATCTCGAGTAGAAAATATTTGAAGATTCGATAATTCCAACTCACATATACACATTTTGTGAATTGTTCCATACCATAACACTATTTAGCACATCACTTGATCACTCTTTTATGTTACTAGAGTATAAAACATTTTCACAGTCTTTAATAACTGTTGAACTGAGATACACATTCTTTGATGCTAGTACTTCATTCGCAAAGTCTGCATTTTCTGCTAATGCATACATTATAGTTCATGGATGAGTTATAGAAGAAAATAATATAGCAAAATTTTTAAAAAATCATTTTTGGGATGCATATGCATGCATACTCATACGATCATCTATATTTTTATCGAAAGAGCTAATATCAGTGACTTTTGAAATTCTAGATGTTGGTGGATACTTCGATACAATTCATTGTTGTTTATAAAAAACCAATGTGAACCAACTTCACAATTCCATTACAAACTCCCTCCATTCAGTATGTCTTCTCCTCTCTTGTATTTTTTTGTGTCGATATGGCAAATTAGACATACACCAAAGAAAAAGTAAATAATACAACATATATATCTATTCTTCATCTTACTGTCAATTGTTTTTCATCTATTAGTTCTCCTCTAATTGCAATTAATAAAAAAAATACTATTCTTTACATCAGCCCATTTAACTTATAATTACATTGTGTGATGACACTTATACCTACAGTTATTGAAAAAACGAAAAATGGTGAAAGAGCGTATGATATCTATTCAAGACTCCTTCAAGACAGAGTAATTTTTGTTGGTGAGCCAATCAATAGCGGCATGGCAAACACGGTTATAGCTCAATTATTATACCTTGAAAAACAAGATCCAGAAAAAGATATAGTCATGTATATCAACTGTCCAGGTGGTGAGGTGATTTCCACTATGGCAATGTATGACACAATGCAATATATAAAATGTGACGTAGTTACTATCTGTGTATGATTAGCTGCATCTGGTGGTTCTGTACTTCTTACTGCAGGAACAAAAGGAAAAAGATATGCTCTTCCACATAGTGAAATTATGATTCATCAGCCACTGGGAGGTGCTCAAGGACAAGCCTCTGATATTCTTATTGCTGCAGATCATGTAAAACAAACGAAAGACATGCTTGTTGATGTATATGAAAAACATACATGAAACAAACGTAAAGATATTGAACAGCATATTGATAGAGACAATTGGATGCTTGCTCCTGCTGCTGTTAAATATGGATTGATTGACAAAATTATTTGAGATAAATAAGCATCATGAAAATTATTATTAGCGTGCTAGTTATTATCTTAGTCTCTCTTTTCTTATTGCTTATGCGAATGTATAATCGTCTAATTTTTTTACAAGTAAATAAAGAAAATGCACTCAACGATATGGCTAGAGACCTAGATAAACTCTTTGACAAACTGCATAATCAATCAAAAAAAGAATACAAAAAAGCAGTTGATTCATGGACGAAGGCTTCAACTATTCCAGAAAAAATAGAGGCATTCAACTTACTGTCAGATGATATTGATACAATAGAAAACTCCTGAGCAGGAAAATTCCTAGAAACAACTCGCCAACAAAGAAGATATTACAACCATACAACCAAAAAACTCAATGCGTTATTAGCTAGTTTTCCAAGCAACATATTAGGCAATATATTGTGATACAAGAACGAGCCATTATTCATACTCACCTCCAAAGAAAAAATGGGAGAAACACCAGCAGTTAAGCGATAAACTCTTAGTGTTGTTCTTGCAAATCTTATACAAATACCTATCACTATTTCTAGATAGGTATTTTTTATTTTACTGACATATTATTTTTATGAGAACAGCACTCACTGTCATTACCACAGCAATTCTTACCGCTATAGCTTTCTTACTAGCATGGCAGCAAGGATTTTTATGATCAGTTGCGTCAGCATGAATAAGTGAATGTCCAACAATTGACGTCGGAAGCGAAGGTAACGAAAATTGTATAGATATAGAAGAAGGAGCATCATGTACTACTCCTTGGGATACCACTATAGAACATGGGGAAGCAGTATTAAGTTTTGAGAATGAAGTAGCATCTGGAGATGCTACATGTAAAGGCATGACATCTATATGTAATAATGGTAGTTGGCTGAATGATAAAGCACCATATGCGTTTGAATCTTGTGAACTTGAAGCGACAGCATTATCTCCAGATAATTGTGTAGTTGGAGATATTATGGTTGCACATGATAGTACCAATACCTTCTATAAAGAAATTAGGAATGGTTCTACATATACATACCAATCACAAACAAGATATTGCTTTGATGGAGAAATGGATGGTGATTCTGATTTTAATAAATTAAACCTCATTAGTAGCTGCACACTCCAAGTGGAAGAAACTGAAAATACATGAGAGATTGAAAACACATGAGAAACACAAGGAACAGTTGAACCTGCAGTAGAAACTAACACTGCTCCTCAAGTCAATAATACTCCAACACAAAATCAACCAATATATGCAAGATGTACTGGGCCATTTGGCGGAGTATGGACTCATGGACAACAAGGGAGCGTTTATTTACAATCTAGTGTGCCATATGGATCAAGCTGTCAACAAGTAGGCGTTGTTTGTGGCTATGGATCTATTAGATATGGAACAGCAGAAAACATTGGAGAACCTGTTGGAGAAGAAGTATTTGCATCTTGTGAGGTTCAGGAGCCTGTATCATGTTCATCTGCTTGTGGAGATGTAGCTCATGGAGAATCTGTAACAACCTACACAAACTGATCAATACCTCATGGTTCAGATACTACATGTTCAGATGTAGAAGTAACAAGCACATGTAGCAATGGTTCTCTCTCACCAAATGCTGGCTCAGCATGTAGCTGTGAAGTTCAACCACCAGCATGATGTATTGCTCCAAATGGTCAAAGAATAGCTCATGGTGGTAGTATTACCTTATATAAAGATGAAACAATACAACCTGTTGCATGGGACGGAAGTGATACCTGTGTTCGTCAAGGTGGTAAGTGTGAGAATGGAGTCTTTTTCGACTGGAATGGGAACCCAACTACTCTTACATTCCAATATTCATCATGTACTATACTACCTCCTCCAGCATGAGAAGGTCCTGGTGGTGAATGAGTTCCTCAAGGATAATAGACTCTACACAATAAATACGGACATTGAACTCTCTACTCAAGTAGAGAGTTTTTTATTCATCATAACTACACAACTATGATATATTTCTTGAACTTATCCACTAACTAAGTAGTATAAGATCAATGCATACACTACAAGACTATGATTATGTTTTACCTTCAGAGTTAATTGCTCAGAATCCTGCAGACCCGCCCGAAAGCTGTAAATTTTTGGTATATACCAAAAATTTACATGTAGTTCAAGATCAACTATTTTCGGACATATCTACACATATTGATCCTGATACTCTAATGATTTGTAACAATACTAAAGTAGTAAAAGCAAGAATAGCTTTTGATAAAAAAGAAATCTTCTTTCTCAGAAAAATAGATACATATACCTTTGAAGCCTTAGTGTATCCATGAAAAAAATTTAAAATAGGAAGTGCCGTACACATAACAACCGATATATACTGTACAGTAAAAGAAATTACCTATACGTGAAGAATCCTTACCAGCAACAAGCCTATAGAAGATATTCTTGAAACTCTAGGACAAATGCCTCTTCCACCATATATCACGTATGATCAAACTAAATCTGATCCTTACCAGCCAATTTTTGCAGAAAAAAAATGATCCGTAGCGGCGCCTACTGCCTCACTCCACTTTAGCCAGTCCTTATTAGATGAGCTCCAAAACATTGGGGTAGATATTACATACACAACCCTTCATGTTGGTCTAGGAACATTCAAACAGGTTGACGTCAATAATATACAAGAATATGACATTCATGATGAGCTATGCACGATAGATTATACTCTATTCGAACGTATTGCTCAGCAAAAAATAAATAAAAAACCTGTATTAGCTATATGAACCACGGTAACCAGAACTCTGGAATCTCTTCCATATGTATGGAAAACACACAAAGAACAATTTATTGAAAAATATATAATTTCTGATCGCACAATACAATTTCGAGAAATGCTTACGTCTTCAATACCATATGAACAAGCAAAACTATATATTCTCTCAACTGAACTTTGAACTAACAATATTCACTTCTCTACCAAATTATTTTTATACCCTGGAAAACCATTTTATATTATTGACGAACTTATTACTAACTTTCATTTACCTAAAAGCTCCTTACTTATGCTTGTTGCAGCTTTTATAGGCTATGATGAAATGAATAACATCTATGCTCATGCAATTGAGCATACATATAAATTTTATAGTTTTGGTGATGCAATGTGGCTCAAACATCACTAAAATAGTTGCAAACCACACCTAGAAAAATACAACCTATATATAGATTTATTTTCTACAAAAGGTATATGATTATATGTATGATAGCAGCCATGTCGGAAAATCATGTTATTGGGATAGATAACAAACTACCATGGCATTACAGTGAAGACTTACAAAGATTTAAAGCAAGAACAGCAGGAAGCGTTGTGATTATGTGAAGATGAACATATGAATCTATTGGAAAACCACTGCCACATAGAAGAAATATTGTTATATCAACAACAGCCAACTACGATGAAGTAGAATGCTATAATGATCCACAACTTGCACTAAATATTCTTGAAGATGAACTTGGTGATGAGGAAGAAGTGTTTATCATTTGAGGTGCTAGTCTATACGCATATTTTATGGATAAGGCAGACTGGTTATATCTAACTGAGGTAAAACATATTGTCCAATGAGACACATTCTTTCCTCCTTTCAAGGAACATTTCGAAGAAGCTGAAAGAGACACCTACGATGAAAATTTAGATTTTGTTACGTATAGAAAAAAATGGGTAGAATAATACCTTCGCACCTTGCTATACAATTTTATGTTTCATTATATCATTATGCTTCCATATTTAGAACTCCTCCAATATATCAAAGATAACGGTGTTGATGTTGCTGATAGAACTTGAGTATGAACAAGGAAAGTATTTGGAGCTCAGATGAGATATGATCTAGCGAAATGATTTCCTTTAGTAACCACTAAGAAAACTTTTCTTAGAGGTATTGTTGTTGAACTTATCCGATTAATCAGATGAGAAACAAATATCAAATACCTAGTAGATAGAAATGTACGTATCTGGAATGAGTGGCCATTTCAACATTATCTCAAAGAAAACAATCTAGAAGAATCATTCCCAAAATACTCTGAAAGCCGATCTGAAAAGATGACTTGGTTTATTCAAACAATAAAGGATAAGGATGCAAACGATCCTTTTGTCCAGCAATGGTGAGATTTATGACCAGTATATGGCCATCAATGGAGAAACTACAATGGATCATGAGTAGATCAACTAAGACAAGCAATCAACCTCATACGCAACAACCCTACCAGCAGAAGAATAATAGTCAATGCATGGAATCCAGCACAGATTCAAGATATGCTTTTGCCTCCTTGTCATATGTTCTACCAAATGAACGTTGATACCACAAATAACAAACTTCACCTACAAATGTACCAAAGGTCGTGTGATATGTTCTTATGAGTTCCATTCAACATCGCTTCCTACTCTACTCTCTTGTTGCTTCTTGCAAAAATTACTTGATTGGAAGCGGGAACATTTGTTCATACATTGGGAGATGCGCATATTTACCAAAACCATCGAGAAGCCGTAAATGAACAGCTTACTAGAGAACCACTACCTTTGCCAAAACTCAATATTCTCAAACATATAAAAACTATCGAGGATATCGAAGCTCTAGAATGGGAAGATTTTGAATTGGTTGGATACCAGTCTCATCCTCGTATAAAAGCTCCTGTCGCTGTTTAAATAAAATAAATGTTAAAAATTTTTAAATATTAATAATACATTGTCCGATGGAAATTGATATGCAACAAGTTCAAGAATTATGAGACATGGTTATAGAGTTGGGATTAAAATATCTTCCCGCAGTTGTAAAAGCAATACTTATTGTCTGGATAGGTTTAAAAGCGATCAGATGGATAAGTCGCATTGCTAACAGAGCGCTAACTAAATCAAACCTAGATCTAACTGTTCGTACATTTGTTATAAACTTACTGAATATAATATTAAAAGTACTCTTAGTGCTTAGTATAGCATGAGTATTTGGTATACCAACAACTTCATTTATAGCTCTGCTATGAGCAGCAGGTCTAGCAGTATGATTATCTCTCCAAGGCAGTCTTTCTAACTTTGCTTGATGAGTGCTTATACTCATCCTAAAACCGTATAAAATTGGAGATGTGATTGGCGTTCAATGAACAAGATGACGTGTAGAAAACATCGATGTTTTTAGCACAACAATCACTACTGTTGAAAAAAATACCGTTATAGTACCAAATGGTCCAATCATGAATGATACCATCACTAATCTTAGCGTCAATCCATTAGCAAGAATTGATGTAAATGTATGAATCAGCTATGACGCAAATATTGATCAAGCCAGAACTGTTCTCCTAGAAGTACTGAGTAAAAACACATACATCGTTGATGATGAGCCAAAAGAAGTTCTTGTAGAAGCACTATGAGACAGCTCAGTAAATCTTATCGTAAGATGATTTGCAAATGATAAAGACTATTTCAATGCACTCTACTCTCTCACTGAGGACGTCAAAAAATGACTAGATGCTGCCAACATAAGTATTCCATATCCACATAGAGTTGTTGTGAGTGAATAAGTGTATAAAAATTATACTTGTATAAAAATAGCTCCTTCAAGGTCGAAGGAGCCATTTTTTGTGTGTTATTCTTCATCATAAACTTTATCCCTTTTCTTATTTTTTCTCTTTCACTTCATCAACTATATCATCAATATTTCATTCAACAACGCTGATCTCATCAGGAATAATTTCCTTTCACATACGGATATTACTCACATGTGTCTGTACTTGTTTTGCGAGATCTTCTCTTACTTTTTCATTTTCAATCAGGTACAATCTCAATTTTTCTCTTCATTGTACCTTGGTGTCTCAAAGCGTATAAAATGCTCCAGCTCTTGTAACTAAATCAAACATCATAGCAGACTCAATAAGATCAGTCTCTAGGTCATAACCTCTATTAAACATCACTGGCAATTCAAGTTTCTTAAATGGTGCAGCAACCTTATTCTTCACGATCTTGATCTTTGCTGTATATCCAATAGCCTCTTTATTTTCTTCAATTTTTTGTCCTCTTCTAATTTCAATACGTTGTGAAGCATAAAATTTCAATGCATTACCTCATGTTGTAGTTTCAGGATTTCCATACATAACTCATATTTTCATACGAATCTGATTGATGAAAATACAGGTTGTTCAAGTCTTAGCAAGAATAGAGGTAAGTTTTCTCAAACCTTGTGACATCATACGAGCCTGTAGACCCATATGACTATCTCACATATCTCCCTCAACTTCAGCTCTTGGCACCATAGCTGCAACAGAATCAATCACAATAAGTTTGATCGCTCATGTTTTTGCGAGTTCCTCAGCTATACTCAACGCTTGTTCACCATAATCTGGCTGAGCAAGTAACAGATTATCAGTATCTACTCATATTTTCTTTGCCCACTGAGGATCCAAAGCATGCTCAGCATCAATAAATGCACATGTCTCTCATCTTTTTTGAATTTCTGCAATTGCATGAAGCGCAATAGTTGTTTTACCAGAAGACTCCGGACCATATATTTCTACTACTCTTCATTCAGGATATCCTCATCCCAAAATTATATCTAATAAGTATGACCCACTATGATATGTATTTACAACTCAAAGATTTTTGTTTGATCATAACTTCATAATAGATCACTTTCCAAATTGTTTTTCAATTGATTTCAAGGCATCATCTAATACTTTTTCTTTTGACATGAGTATTCAACAAAAATAAGTAAAAATATGTATAATATATGTCTATGAGATACGATTCCTCAAAAAGAATACAAGGGAAGAAGGATAGAATATTTCTTCATCTCTTAGGACAACATCATCAATATACGTACTTTTTTTCTCATTGCAAGAGAAAAGAGAACGTTTGTTCTTTTTGGTATAGCATACTATTTTTATTAATTTGGAAAACTAACAGCATCTCTCAAAACGAGATCAGGAAATAACTCTTCTTGTATCTGCGCAAATATAAATTTAGATAAGTCTCATTCATTCGAGATCGTAACAAGATCTACTGGTTGCATATCTGGATATTTACGTGAGGATATATCAACAAAAATATAATCAAATCATCATACGTTATTCAGATCAGCAAACACCTTATACGCCATAGACTGCGTCAAAGCTACAGCTTGAGACGTAAATCATAACAAGGTAGCGTTTGTACGTTCCCTACATGCTAGCATATCAGCTTTCCATTTCTGTAATCAAGGATGCTCTAAATCAAGAAATCTTGTTGTATCTACACAGGGTACTGCCCTCGAACCTCAAAATTTCTGTATTGAAAGCGCCATCTATAAGTATATGAAAAGGTAAATACATTATATGTACCATACAATTCATATTATTTATGTCAATATATTTCTACTACTACATACATATTGTTACTTGTCAATCTATACAGCTAATTTCACATGAGATGTGCCAGCAAAAACCTCTTTATACGCATGAATCTTTGGAAAAACTATATCACGAAGAAACTCCTCAGTTTGATCAACAGCTGCTCATGCATATCTTTGCGGATTATCCAAGTATGCAGCAAGATCATCTTCACTTAGAGGAAACAATACATCTTCACCAAGCCTTTCAAATAAGTTATTTTCCTTGCCCTCTTCTTTTATATCTAATCATGCAGCTACACTATGTTTTTTGATAAGCTCATGCATATCCTGCCTATCATATCCTGCATGTGCAAGATCCATCAATATAGCTTCTGTAGTCATAAACGGTAACTCTTGTTCAAGAATAGTTTTAATTCTTTCTGGATAAAAAGTTAGCGGCCTACCAATAGATGGATCACCATCTTGATTAGTTATATTTTCTGCTAAAAGTAAAATTGCATCAGTCAACAAAAATACTTGTGGAATATCCATACGCCTGATTGCTGAGTCATCTAATGTTCTTTCTAACCACTGTACACTTGCTGTCTGGTAAAAGTTTGGCACAAGCCCCATAAGTTTCCTAGCCAACCCACACAATCTTTCTGACCTCATAGGATTGCGTTTATATGCCATAGCACTACTTCAAGTCTGATGAAGACTAAAAGGTTCATCAACTATTTTTTGATGTGACAACAGTCTAAGATCTGTCGCAAACTTTGTCAAAGAAACAGCAATTCACGCGCATACTTCAGCTATCTTTGTATCTAGTTTTCTAGGATACGTCTGAGCTGTTACAGGAAACACTGTATCATATCATAATTTTTTTGCCACTAATTGGTCAAGTTTTTTCACTTTCTCATAATCTCCAGAGAATAGTTCTAGATAGCTTGCTTGTGTTCCTGTAGTACCTTTAGTTCCCCTTGCAGGTATAGTCAACTGCTCCAAAGATTCTAAATCCATCAGTAAATCTTGTATATACAAGGTCATTCTCTTTCCGATAGTTGTAGGTTGGGCAGATTGATAATGAGTAAATCAAAGAGTGACCACATCTATGTATTGTTCAGCGATATTAGCCATATTAGCTATCACACGTACTAGCTTAGTCTTTAAGAGATCTAACCCTTGTTTCATTTGAAGCAGTTCAGTGTTGTCATTCACAAACTGAGACGTCGCTCACAGATGTATAATTCACTTTGCTTTTGGGCAATGTGTCCCAAACTCATATACATGAGCCATAACGTCATGACGTATTTCTTTTTCTTTATCTTTTGCTACCGCATAATCTATAGTTGTTGCTGCAGCATACATTTCATCTATCATCTCTTGAGTAATAAGCTCTAATCCAAGTTCTTTTTGAGATTCTGCAAGTGCTATCCAACATTTCCTCCATCATTCAAATTTTGTTTGTAGCGAAAAAAGTTTTTGCATTTCTTGACTTGTATATCTTCCTACAAGTGGATCTTGATATACCTTATGTGACATTATATAAAAGAAAATAAATATAGTACTCGATCTCTTTAGATATAGCTATCATTCGGCAGATGTCACGATCAAATACATTTAATTTTTTCTTCTTATATATTCCAAAACAACTCATGAACTAAGCACAATAGCTCAACCTAAGAGTTGGATCACAGACATAGATTCTCCAAGAAATATCGAAGCTCATATAACAACGAGTACAG
>Ga0307934_1000320_pt1 | contig 37166 bp, 40 predicted proteins | sample OrgLakmetageno90_FD_201838 | JGI IMG/M metagenome (GOLD analysis project Ga0307934, IMG submission 201838) | Saline water microbial communities from Organic Lake, Antarctica - #90 | ecosystem: Environmental > Aquatic > Non-marine Saline and Alkaline > Saline | place: Antarctica: Organic Lake...
TGCGATCCAATAAACCCTGCACATCCGGTAAGTAACACTTTCATCTGGCTCTTCCTTTTTTATAAATGACAATATTTCTGCTGTACAACACCAATCCAAATAAATGACCTATTAAAATGGGGTATAATTCTAAGTAGAACGAATAGGTTGAAATAATAATTGAACCAATAATACTAAAAATCCAAAAGCCTAGCGGCAGAACCGACTGTTTTACTTTTTCAGAATAGTACCATTGATAAATAAATCGACATGAAAAAACTACCTGGCCCAATAAACCCCAAAATAATATGGCTCCATTCGCATTAAATTTTAAAATGCTTGAAAAACTGTACTCACCGCCAAACAGCAGTATTGCAAGTGCAATGACGGGAACTGCTACCACTAAATACCTAAAATACCGTGGTAAAATTCTCCAAGAGTTCTTCAACCTTAAGTTTCTGACGTAAATATAGTAGCCCAACACTTGGCCTAAAAGTATGCTAACATCTTTAATTAAAATACTATAGAATATAAAAAGAAAGGATGCGATTAAACTTATTTGCCAAAACAAGGTAGGAGCTAATACTTTTCCAGCCTTTTCCGAACTAATCCACTGAATGAGAAATCTAGAAGAGAATAAACCTTGCGCAATGTATCCTATAGCATGAATGTCTGCATTTGTCATGAATTATTTTTAATGGAATAATTGATGTATCTGCTTTTCATCCATCGGAACGCGAAGGTGTCGAAAAATGGTCGTTTGATTCTATTGAACAAATGATACTTTGCTGTTCCGGCATAACGTGGAAAATGTTGCACAGGAATTTGCTTCACCTTACCTCCTTGTAACTGAACTAATGCAGGTAAAAAGCGATGCATTCCATCGAAAAATGGAACACGTCTAGCGAATTCTATTTTCATTATTTTCAAAGGACAGCCAGTATCTTCTATGCCGTCGTTAATCATGGTTCTGCGAAATGAGTTGGCGATTTTTGAAGACATCTTCTTCACTACCGTATCTTTTCTGTTCAATCGGATTCCATTTACCATATCGTACTCTGGAAAAAATTCAAAATACTTTAAAAAATCAACCGGCGTAGTTTGGATGTCGGAATCAATATACCCTACCAGATTGGTGGTACAATGATCAATTCCTGCTTTAATAGCCCCACTTAGACCACCATTTTTTTCCAGTTCGATAAACTTGTATGTATCATTTCTGTCCGATATAGCTTTGATTAAAGCTTGACTTCCATCGTTAGAACCGTCGTTTACGAACAGAACGGTTGATTTGACTGTGGTTTTTTCAAGGTATTTGTCCATCTCTAACGTAAATTGCTCGATGCTCTCAACTTCGTTATAAATTGGAACTACAATGGTTAATTGATTTTCCATACTATGTTGTTGTGAAAACAAACGTAGCTATTTAAGGTGATTATATCAAAGTCCGAAAACGTTTTTAATTGATCATTGCCAGTGTAAATTTTTCGGCATTAATTTTTTATTTTTTTTCTCTTAAAAAAACCGTGTAAATGAAAATTTATTATAAATTTGCCGTCCCGTTAAAAAACAGGAAAGCTCATAAAAATCTTGGTCCGGTAGTTCAGTTGGTTAGAATACCTGCCTGTCACGCAGGGGGTCGCGAGTTCGAGTCTCGTCCGGACCGCAAAGCCTTCCTCCTCTTAGGTGGAGGGCTTTGTTTTTCATGACAACCGTAACGAGGGCGCGTAGCTCAGCTGGATAGAGCACCTCCCTTCTAAGGAGGCGGCCAAAGGTTCGAATCCTTTCGCGCTCACTAGAGAATGTAATCCCATTTTGCGTGCAAAATGGGATTTTTTTGTTTTGCAAGCGTTGAATTTATTCAAAAGCGAAGGCAAACGAAAAAATTCTAAAATATCTGAAAGAAATTTGGGATTATATTTTGACCTCGGAGCATAAAGGATGGCTGCTAGGCAATCCTTTCGCGCTCACCATACACTAGAATCCCAAATTGCAATGCAAGTTGGGATTTTTTAGTTTTACAACCATATTCTTTTCACAAACTTCATTTTACAGAAAATTTTCATTTTGGCTTTCTCAAGTTCAATCGAGTTGCAACATTTGAATTGACAAATGCTGCTATTTTTTAGAACCAACAAATCCACTCCTTGATCCAATATTTCTGTTGGATGAAATAAAAATTAATTCGAAGATAGAAAGCAGCTAAATAACTTCGAAGACCAACAGTTCCTATAAATTACACCAGAATATATATTTTCTCAACTATCAGACATTTCAAGCAACGTGTCCTTAAAACTGACAAGCCATAAAAATTCCTAACTTATCGTTTCCAAAAGTTGGAACTACCGTAAAACTTCGAGACTTATTATTTCCCCATCTGTAGCGATGACTTAGGTATGCTAAATTAGTGGACAACATGCCAATGCCGGCACCGACTAACACATCTGTCAAGTAATGTTTATTATTTAGCACTCTAAAAACAGCGACTGTAGTTGCTACTGAATACCCTGCAACAGTATACCATGCGCTATTTTGACCAAACTCTTTATGTAAAAAAGTTGCACCAAGAAATGCTTGTGCCGTATGGCCAGATGGAAAGGACTCGTAATTTGTGCCACCAGGTCGCTCCACATGAGTTACCAACTTTAATGGCTTAACGATTGCTGTCATGATTAATTCTGATTTTAGCAGAATTATTAGTTGATTACCCAAGTTACTAGAACTCTTCTTGCTGAAGGCGTCTATTAAAAATACAGAAGCTCCGGGTGCCAAGGCCAAATAATCATCTATTTTATAGTTAAAGCCAGTAACGTGTTCGTTTCGTTCTTCTTTAATTTTATCGTTGATAAATCCGCCTTTGTATTCCAACGTCATTATTCCAACTGCTATTACAGGGATACTCAGATATAAGGACTTTTTAAAGTTATGCTTTCGTGTTTCCCAACTCCAAATGGCCGAACTATCTTGAGTAATCTGCGCCAAACAAGAAGGAGAAAAGATTAAAACTACAATCGTAAGGATAACAAATCTATTCATAGATTATTTTGTTTAAAACACTTGAGAAATATCGATTTTGTTTCACGTTCTAATAACTAGGAGAAGTTTTGAATTGGTAAAGTTATATTTTTCATTCTATAAGTCTAAAATCTATTTGTTAAAAATGTGAGGAAAGAATTGAGCTACTTCCGTGCAATTAAAGAGGACTATTGTCTCTAAGTTATCATCAGAAGCCACTTAAAGGATCTTTCAAAATCAGTTGAAAGATGAACGAAGGGAAGCTCTATATTTTGAAGTGGATGGAATAAATACATTATCAAATGCAGATGTAAATAAAGTCATTCCATTTGAAAATAATGAAACTCATTAACCGGAGTAATAATATCCCAATGTTCAACAATTTTACTATCCTCCACTCTAAAAAAATCATAGAAAACTGTTTTTCGATCGCCAACAAAACCTTCGGTTGCACTTAACACTAAGTTGCCTTCAGCCATCACATGGTAGTTGTGTGCAAACTTTATTTTATTGCCTTGTAATGACATTTTTACCATGGCCCAAAGCAAACCGTTCAATCCATCGCCAACATGTCTATTGTGTTGAATGTACAATCCGAAATTGAAAAATTGTGGTGCTCCCCCATCTTCTCGAATCATGCACTGATCCATAAATCGTTTGATATGTGCCCTATTGGTATCTGTTTTCTCCAATTGCTCTGGGATGGTTGGCCCATCAATTTCAGAATGTTTGTCAGGACTTAGCCCAATTGAATCATTAACATTAGACCAATGTGCCATTATTTGCTGATTTTCTATTTGCAAAATGTCCCACCTAAATTTCAAGGTGTCGCCTAACATTCTACTGTGCACCGCCACTAAAGAATCGTCTTGAATAATCCGTATTGGCTTAATAGTAGAAAAATTAGCTGCGTTTCGTTTTTGAATATAATCTGTTTTGTTACCATTCCATTGTTGGTCTAAGGAATAGAAGTTTTCAGCAAACGTTAGGCTGGATAACTTAACGTTGTTTTTGGCTGCAGTCACAAAATCAAACGCCATTTGTTTCTCTTTTGAAAGGTTAGAAATATAATCTTCTGAAAGTGCTACCGGTGAGGTGTAAACTACTTTTTTAGAACAACTAGCCAAACTAAACCCACTCATTAAAATGATGGAGAAATAAAGTATTCTTGATTTTAACTTTTCCATATTTTATTAATTAGACTTCTTAAACGATGTTGTTCTAAAAGCAATGATTTTCTTTTTCACCGAAGGTATTCGAATCAAAAATCCTAAACCAACAATGACCGCATAAATCATCCACGTTTTATCTAAAATAGCGACATGCAATAAGCTTAAAAATATGGCTCCGTAAGCAAATTGTTGAAGCTTCTTCCAATTGGTTTTAAATCGCTTCATCGACTTTCTATTCGAGGTAAAAAACAAGGGTAACAAAATCAGAATAGCAATTAAGCCTACAATATAGTTGACTTGTGTGAAGGTTTCTGCAAAACCTTCTGCCCAAATAAAAATGATGAAATGGATAAAACTCCAAACAGCAGTTGCTATTCCCATCGCCTGACGAACAAATAGGTTATTCACACCAAAAAGAATAAAAAATGGAGTACAAGTTAAAACTGCCGTCATCCAACGAATGGCAAATTCTCCTGAAACATGATAGAGCATTTCTAGTTTAGTTATTCCTTCACCTGTTGTATTTTCTGCTAACTGAATTGCGAATCCATCACTAAAAGAAATGTTAATTAAATTACTTAATACTAAAAGTGGAAAGGAAGCTAAAATAACGACCAACATCCAACCGTAATTTTTCTTTAAGAAGTGCAAGCTATTTATACATTGTATTAGAATTTAGCGCAGTATCAGGAACTTGCTGAATGCTATCCCAGTGCTCAACTATTTTCCCCTCATCACTAAAGCGAAAAAAATCCATCGTCACATATTGATCATTTCCCGGCCATACTTGAAGTGTGTGCAGTGCAACCAAATCTCCTTCAGAAACAGCACGTACAAATTCAATTGTTTTTTGAGGATACTCTTTATGCATTCTGTTAAAGTAATCGATAAATGCCTGAGGTCCATCCGCCACGACTGGATTGTGCTGAATGTATTCATTGCCTACATAAAGTTTTACCGCTTCAGTAGCATTTCCTTCGTAAGCCATTTTATAAAAAGCAATTGCGTTTAGTTTGTTTTTCTCTAAATTCATCCTCTTAGTTTATTAACTTTCGTAGATATCATATTCTGCATTTATCGCAGTCATTAATTTGGCATCTTCAAAATCACTGTCAGCCATTTTTGAAAGTTTTTCAAGGTATAAATCAAACTGCCCGTTTTTAAAAATAGAAAGCATTTTTCCGCCCTTTTCACATATCGCTTCATGCCAAACAGCAGGAGGAACGGTAACGGTATCTCCTTTTTTCATAACAATTGTTTCATCATCAAAAATGAGTTCCATTTCACCTTCCAACATGTAAAATACTTCTGTCATTATTTTGTGGTGATGGCGTTTTAAATGAAAGCCGGGCTTTAAGTTATCTTCAACAAAGCACAACTCTCCATTCGTATCTCTAGAAGATAATTTGATAAAACAATGGTCTTGTGAAAACGGATAGTTTTCTCCTTTTCCATTTCTGACGATTTCTTGATTTTTCATGTTGTTTTTGTTTTTAAAACCTTTTCTAATTTAACTCACTAATGTGAGGCAACTAGAAACTTGAATCTTGTTTCTTCACTTTATTACGGAGCAAAAGTAGTTAGCTTCAGCAATTGCATAAAGGTTAAAGCTCGGTTAAGAATGGTAAATGTAGGAAGAGTGGTTTAGGAGATTTGTTTCAATCGAAACTCTTTTGGGGTTATGCTTAAGTTCTTTTTAAAGAACTTTGTAAAGTTGGTTACTTCATCAAAACCAACACTAAATGCTATTTCCTTAAAACTTTTGTTCGTACTAACAATTTCTCTTTTGGCTTCAAGAACTACAAAATCGTCGATGAATTTTTTTGCCGTATTTAGGGTAAATGCTTTCACTACCTGATTTAAATACTTGGTGGAAACAAACATTTGAACGGCAAAATCTTTTACATTTCTTGTGTTGGTGTAATTCGATTCTACCAAATTCTTAAATTGTAAAAAGGTAGCATATTCTTTTGAATTATTGGTTGTAAGTTGATCTGCCGAAGAATGACGTTCTAACTTTAATAAATACAAATCCAATAAAGCAGCAATAATGTTTTTTTGGGCGTATTTATTATTGGACGCTAATTCCTCATTCAGTTGATTTAGGAGAATCTTGCTTTCTGCTTCGTCATTAGAAATGGGAGACGTAATGTAGTAATTGTAAAAGTGAGAGATGAGATTGATGGATGACTTTGAAAAGTAATTCAACACATAATCTTCTGTGAAAACAATCAAAAACCCGTCGTATTGTGGCTTTTTTTGAAAGGCATGAACTTGCCCCTTCGCAATTTTAAGAACTGTTCCCTGCTTTAACAGATACTCTTTTAAATCTATTTGATGCGTGCCTGAACCTTTGATAACAATTAATAAAGCGAAAAAAGATATTCTGTGTGGATGCGTAGGATTGTGATTTTCTATCTCATGCACCCTTGCAAACAATTGATTTAAGTTTATCAACTCAAAGTATTTCGTTTCTTCAGCTCCTGCAAATGCTATGTTAGGAATGTTATTCAACTTGGCTAAAGATAACAATTAGAATTTATTACTTCTATTCTTTTCGACGGCAAAAGGGGATTAGACAATTTTAGGACTGTTCCCTTTTCAGGCTTAAACAAAAAAGACAAGCTCTCGCTTGCCTTTTTTAACTCACTTATTAAACGAAGTTCCATAACAACTTCGTTTAATCTCAATTGCTTATTGAATTATAACTTTTTGTACCATGTGTTTATTATTTACTTCGTATTTCATAAAATAAATACCAGGACTCAAACTACTCAAATCAACTTTCGTTGTTTGATCTTTTACAACTCCTATTAACGCTAAACGTCCACTTAAATCAACTAATTGAAATGCTTGTTGATTCCCTGAAAAATTATCTACCATTAAAAATTCAGATGCTGGATTAGGATAAACTTTCAACTCATTCTTTAATTCTGCACTTTTAATACCGGTGGTAATGCAAGGTGTAACCATTAAATTCCCTACCGCTACAGAATTCACAAAAACACCATCTAAGTATGCTGCTGCTGTAACCGAATAAGTTGCAGGAGATAAATTTTGCACAGTTTGATTGAAAACAGGATTGCTAATCGCTCCGGCACAAATAAATGAACTGGTATAATCTACCCTAACCTCAATTGAAGAGCCGGTTACCGTGAAAGATGAAGGACCCATTGTCCAATTTATACAGCCCAAATACGTATTCACTGTAACATTAGTGCTCGAACATGAATCCATTGAAGTTTGCGCAAGTGATCCTGAAGTAGCCGAGAAACTTTGGCTACTTCGCATTAAATGCAAAAAGGAAAGCAAAAATTGAAAGGTAATAAGTAGTTGTTCTTTTCATATTGGTTTGGTTTTAGTTGATTGCAAAATTAATACAATTAAACCACCAATTACTCCATTTGAAAACGCCGCACCGTTTACAGGTCAGCAAGCACGCTGACAACAATCAACATTTCATCTGACATTACTCATGGTGCAAAATGCTAAAACTTCACACCTTTGAGTTGCAAGTATAAACCATTAAAACCAAACACATGGACACGATTAAAACAGTAGATAAGTTAAAGGAAGTGCTTTTACAGAAAGCCCCAAATGATAGTTATTTAGAAATTATGCAGTCTGTAGATATTCCTATTCGTGAATTTGAAAAGTATTATTCATGGAGTAAGGATGGTTATGCTAGAAATTGCTTAGTTAAAACAGATGACTTTGAACTTCTTTTAATCTGTTTTGAAAAAGGACAACAAACACCAATTCACGATTTCGACTCGAACCAAGCATGGATTCACACCTTGCAAGGGAGTTTAGTGGAAGAGCGTTTTAGAGTCTCAGAAGATGGAACTAAATTAGAGCAATTGAGCTCAATGACAATCAATTCGAGTGACTATTCATTTATGAGTAAAATTGGCATTCACAGGTACAAAAATGTATATGAAGCGAGAACCGTTTCGCTGAACTTATACTGTAAACCGATTAAGAGTTGGACTGAGTACGATAAAAATGCTAAGAAAAAAGAAGTTAAAGTAGGCTATGACGCTGTTTATGTGTAAAACTAAATTAAATGGAAAATAAAAATAAAACAGGAATCTGGGTAGATTTTGACAAAGCTTTTATTATTGAAACTAATAATCAGACGGAATCTGTTACGAAGGTTGACTCCAACATTGAGCATTTCAACGCTCATGGTGGACCGCAAGACAATGTTTCTGAGACTAGGTTGTTAGAAAGAAATCTGAATCAACAAAAAAAGTTTTTTGATGCGGTAATAAACAAAGTAAATCCAAGTAGTGACGTTGTTATCTTTGGCCCTGCTGAAGCTAAAATCAATTTAAAAAAGGAATTCCTGAATCATAATTCCTTTAAAAAAACAATCATTCCCGTTGAAACGTCAGATAATCTAACCGAAAATCAAATGATAGCTTGGGTGAAGGAATATTCACTTTAATGGGAATATAGGTAACGGTAAGATTGAACAATAGTAAGAATAGAACTCTAGCATTAGTGTTCAAAAAATTGACTTTGAGTGACTATATAGATTATAAAACACTTTAGCTATAACTCCTTTTAATTAGTCCGCACAAGAAATATAATATGAACTCAATACTTTTCCCAACCGATTTTTCTGCTAATTCTAAGCATGCATTCCAATTTGCCAAAATGATGGCAAAATCACAGAAAGCACAATTGATTTTATTGTACGCCTATGAATTACCAATTGTGGCACCAAGCAGTGCTTTTACCTCTAGAGAGCAAGCCATGACAACTTTAGATCTCGATTTGAGAAATGCTGCCCACCAGAACATGAAGGTGTTTACAGACGAGTTGGACTTAACACAGGAAAAATATGCCGTTTTAATTGAAGAGGGAAATGCCGTAAAGGTAATTTCTGACATCTGCTCTCAGCAGTCCGTTAACCTTATTGTGATGGGCACGAAAGGAAAAACCAACAACAGAGACTTTATAATTGGAAGCATAACTGAGAAAATGATTAGAAAAACAAGAACTCCTCTTTTAGCTATTCCAGAATTTGCTGATTTAAGACCATTTAAAAAAATTGTATTCGCAAATGACATGATGTACAATTCTTCGGATGAAATAAACAAGGTCATTGACTTCACTAAGTCGAATAGCGGTTCTTTAACTTTCTTACACATTCAAACAGAGCTTGAAAACGACGAGCTAAATGATTTAAAAAATATTATTGATCAAAACAAAGACCAGGCCTTAACAATTAAAACAATCAGCTCCGATACTATTACAAACGGAATTGAGAATTATCTTCGAGAAAATGAAACAGATTTATTAATTCTGAGCAACCATACCAAATCGATATGGCAAAAGCTATTTCACAGGAGCATTAGCAAACAAATGATATTGCATAGTAAAATACCTTTGCTCATTTTGAGCAAAGAGGTTCATCCAATTGTATTTTTCTAAAGTGGCTTTTTATAAAGAATAGTTTACCAAGTATTAAATATCATCTACCTTATGAACCCATTCAATTGTTTTGGTGAAAAACCAAGGCAGGAATTTGAATTCCTTCCAACACTTTTTTAGTAAAACTCTTATGAAAAAACTCTTCGAACCAACTTCGGTGTGTCGTTGACATAATTACCATGTCGGCTTGCTTTTCAATCATTTTTTCCACCAGACCGTCTAACTTGTTTTTATAAACTACTCGATCAAACGAAACCATATTGTTAGAATCCAATTCGGCGTCAAATAAATCTTTGAATGAATGAAATACTTTTTGGCTTGATCCATTATCGTTCTCACTCAAGTGAACAAAAGCAATTTTAGCATCGAATGAGTTAATTACCCCTTTCGCAAACTTTGCATCATTTATTGAGTAATCCGTTGCAAACACAACAGATTTCATTTTCTTAAATGCATACCCATCGGGAATAATTATTACCGGACACTTTACTTCTCTCATTATTCTATAGCTATTCGTGCCAAAGAACAATTGATACATATTATCTACTCCATTTGTACCTGTTACGATTAAATCAAAATTTCCTCCATCCGTGTAGTGCGCTAATGTTGCTTCTAAATTATCAGTGCTTGTACCAACAAAATAACCGCAAGAAACGGCATATTCTTCTTTAATTTCTTCGCACCAATCTTGCATAATCTCAGACAACTCATTCTGCTTTCTACGATAGCTATCTGGTAATTTATTATTGGAAGAAATTTCATCTATAATTGGAATTTCAAACATGTTCCAAAGCGTCAAAGAAGCATCGAGTTCTTTGGATAATTTAGCCGCATATTCAATTGCATTGGTTGATGCATCGGTAAAGTCAATCGGACAAAGTATTTTTTTAATCTTATTCGGCATTCGTAAATCAGTTTGATACGACAATATTGTGTGGCTAAAAAGAGAAATCAATGCTTTTAATTGTGTCAATTATAAACCTAGATTATTACGATCCATAATTTTATCCCATACCACACATATCTGTTACAAATAAAAGTCCTTTTGTAGTTTTTAACCTTGACCTGAAACAGACTTTAAATTGACTTTTATCATATATAGAAATAGTCTCTAATGGCCATTCATTAATCCAATAGAAAATGACAAGGAGTTTAAACCTACACTAGGCAATAGATTTGAGGAGACCATGATAATTGTCAGTTCAACAAATGAACAAGGTCATGGTTAATTAAATAGAATGCCAATTTCTTTGTGCACGTAAAATAAAACAGCATGTTCGCAAACCGAATAAAAGCAGGAGAATTATTAGCTAAAAAGTTATTCCTTTTTAAGAATGACAGTAAAACCATAGTGGTAGCCATTCCAAATGGTGGTGTTCTTACTGCATACCCTATCGCAAAGGAGCTAAACCTGCCATTAGAATTGCAGCTAGTAAAGAAAATTCCACATCCAGATGATCTTAAAATAACAATTGGTGCAATTAGCTTGACCGACTCCTTATTTAACGAAAACTGCGGTGTTACTGCCACCTACTTCGAAAATGAAGCGAATACTTACAAGGAGTTGCTCATAGCAAAGTACAACCAATTCATCGGAAGAAAAGAGGTTCTTAAATTATCTGAAAAAACTGTTATTTTGGTTGATGATGGCATACAAAGTGGAAGTACCATTGCACTAGCTTTGAAATTAATAAAAAGGCAGAAACCGTCTAGAATTATTTTGGCTGTACCCATTTCCTCCAAAAAAAAAATTGACAAATTAAAAGATCGTGTAGATGAAGTCTTTTGCCTAAGGTACCTATTGCCAGACACCTTACTGCATGAACATTACAAAGATTTCACCACGGTTCGTGACTCTGCCGTGATAAGGTTGTTAAAAGAGTAACTAGTTCTTTCAACAATGTACTTTCAACGTTTGTTACCTACTTATCCATGACTAACATTTTACTCTGCACAGACTGTTCTGAAAATGCGAAAAAAGCAATAGACCAATGTTTATTTCTATTTAAAGATCAACCTGCAAGCTATCTTCTACTTTATACCTATCGAATAGACGCGAATAACAATGAAGACCTGGTGACTCGCAATGATGTATTGAAAACAAAGGTAAACGACTGTCTGAATAAGGAATTGAGTCGAATAAAAAAACTACCATTTGCCCAGAACATCCGTATTTCAGCTAGAATTGTATTCGGGAAAACTGAAAATGTTGTTCAGCGACTTTTGGTTAGCAACAAAATTGAATTGGTGGTGATGGGAACTCAGGGGGAAAATTATTCCAAAAATCAAGTATTTGGCTCAACAACTAAGAAGCTGCTGTATGACATTCAATCTCCTAAATTAATTGTTCCAAAAGTGATAAAGGAGTTTAGGACCAAGAATCAAATAGTGATTGTACAAGAACAACAATTAAAAAATACTGAATGGTGGGCCTCAATTAGTGCATTTTCTAAAAGAAAAAACATGCCTTTTAAAATGGTGCTTTTACCAAATAAAAACGGTAAAGTTTCAACAATTGAAATTCCTCCATTCATTAAAGAACATGTATCCTCTATTTTTAATTTTAGCGAAACAGATTACACAAAGGTGATTGAACCAGTTCACCAATTAATTGAAGAAGAAAGACCAAGTTTGCTTCACTTGAATGTAAGCGATAGAGAGATTGCAAGTCAGTTACTCAAAGTAAATCAACAGTCTAAATCAGTTTACAGTCACATTCCCCTTTTTATTCAGCCAATTACTTCGTGACTGATATAAATCAGTCCAAGAGCTGATTCGATTCATTTTTTAAATACGGGTAATTCTGAAACTTTGAATCAACTGTCAGTTTCATAGAACTTCAATGGAGTATAAAGATTATTATAAGGTATTAGGCGTTTCGAAATCAGCTACACCGGCTCAAATAAAAAAGGCGTATAGAAAGTTAGCCGTAAAATATCATCCCGATAAAAACCAAGGAGATAAAGCAGCAGAAGAAAAATTTAAAGAAGCCAATGAGGCCAATGAAATACTGAGCAATCCTGAAAAGCGAAAGGAGTACGATGAATTGGGTGCCAATTGGAAGAATTACCAGCAAGCAAATAATCAGTCACAATCTCAGAGAGGACAGAGCTATCAAGGAGACCCATCACAATACTATGGTGATCAAGGAGATTTTTCAGATTTTTTCGAACATATTTTCAATCAGCAAAGACAAGGTTCAGGAGGCAGAAGAACTGCTTCTAAAGGTCAAGATTTGCACGGAGAAATGGCATTGACTTTTGAAGAGTCTAATTCAGGAACTTCCCGAATTATTCAATTGGAAAATCAAAAAATTAGAATTACCACCAAACCAGGCAGTAAAGATGGGCAAGTTTTAAAAATAAAAGGCAAAGGAATGCCTGGGCGAAATAATGGCCCCAAAGGTGATTTATATGTGAAATTAAATGTTACTTCCGATAGTCGTTTTGAGCGAAAGGGAGATGACTTGCAAACGATCATAGAAGTTGATCTTTATACCTCTGTTTTAGGAGGCAAAGCTTCAGTTAGTGCCATTAATTCTACTATTAATCTAACTATTCCTTCAGGAACGCAACCCAACCAATTGCTTAGGTTAAAGGGAAAAGGAATGCCAGTTTACAACAAACCAGGAAGCTTTGGAGACCTATTGGTTAAAGTAAATGTGACCCTTCCGAAACAGTTATCGCAAGAAGAAAAAGAACTGTTCAACAAACTTCAAGAGTTGAAAACTAAAACTACAACAACCACTTAAAATCCAATACTATGACAACTGCTCTTGTAACTTTTTGGGAATTAGAAGAAAGTCAATTTTTGGCCAGACTTCGCACAGTAATTGAAGAATTAAAATTGGTTCACACAGCTTCTCAATTGAAAGAAGTTTTACAACTGGAAAGCATGAGTGACTTAGACCAACCCATTCAAAAGGCTATTGAAACAATGCAGCTCTTAAACATGAGCAGTAGGCCACATTTTCAGCAGGTATATTGTGCTCAGAATAATTCAATTCAATTGGATTGGCGCCTCTCTTCCTTTGCTTATCTGCTAATCATTCTGAACTGCGATCCGAAACATCCTATGGTAGCAAAAACCCAAGTAGAATTAATAAAAAATCAGATTTCTTCCTGATTAAAGTCATTATTTAGGCAGTAGTCTCCACTTACATTTGAAATAAAGAATTTAATTCTATTCAAATGAAAAAGCTAAACGAAGAGAAAGCGAAGGAAATTGGGGAGGCACTTGGAATCAACTGGAATATCGTAAGCCTAGATGAGTTTACCAATGGTTTAAATGTAGAGTTTGAACACGGTAGTCGATACCCTGAAACCAATGTTACCAATGATAACGAGTTGCTAACCGGCAAAATAGCATGGGCGCATTTAAAAGAATTCCCAGATTACTATAGCCGACTTGAGAAAATGGAAAAAGAGGCTGAAGCGCACTGGAACGCTAAAACAACATGAAAAGTCAATGTAAATAGATTAAATATAAAACAAATGACTCAAGACTCAAAACTCCTAGAATCAATGAAAAGTGATCTATCCCTATGGATTTCCGATGCAGATTTCTGGATAGACGAAGTGAAAAATTGTCAAACGATTTTAGAGCAAAAAATAGCGCTGATAGATGAAATTCCGGAAAGGAAGCACTTGGACCAATTTCAAAATCAAATCATTTATTACCGAGATGAGTTATTACCACTTTTTAAGCACGACCTCGTAGAGCAAAAAGAAAAATTGAAGAAGACTTCTGACGCTTCGAGTTTAGTTGCTAGCCATAAAACTCTTGAAAACAGAGGAGATGGAATCGCAGAACAAATGAAAGAAAGACGAAGACAGCTTGAATTGTTTGTGAATAATATTTGATACCTTAATTTGATAAAGATTGATCCCTCCTTTTCTAACTAACATGGCTTTCTATTTCTGGCATTATCATTTTTCATAGAGTTATGATAATATGTTGATTAGCACTATCGAAATCCAATTAATTATCTTTTATTTAATTAGCGTCACTAATATTTATTCGATAAGTCGAAAAAGTAAATAGCTATAACATGACAAAACACAAACTAGGTCTTACTCTTTCTGGCGGAGGTATGTGCTGTGCAGCCCAAATTGGAGTCTTAAAAGTATTTGAAGAAGAAGGAATTTCTCCTGCTATTATTTCTGGTGCAAGTGGTGGTGCTATAGTTGGGGCATTATATGCGAATAGCATTCCATGTGAAGAAATACTAGAGGTATTCAAAAAAGTTAATCCCTATTCTTTGAACCATTTTTCACCGGGCAAACCTGGGTTGTTTGACATTGAGAGTTATCAAGTTTTGGAACCTTACTTTCCGGAAGATTCTTTCGACGCTCTCAACGTTCCATTAATTATTAATGCTACTCATTTACAGAAAGGAATAACTACTTACTTTTCAGAAGGTAAGTTGATAAAAAAAATATTTGCTTCTTCGGCCTTCCCTGGTCTTTTTGCTCCTGTAAATATTAACAATCAATTATTTTCCGACGGTGGTATTTTAGAAAACTTACCCACTTCTATCATCAGAAATAGGTGTGAAAAGTTAATCGCAATAAATGTAAATGTGATACCGGAAGTAACTTCCTCCAGTCTTAGTAATACCGTCAAGCTTATGGAAAGAGCAATGCGATTAGTGCTCAGCTGTCAATCTACTTTTCGCGAAGAAGATTGCGATTTAATGATTGCACCTTCTGAAGTAGCAGAGCATCTCCTCTTTTCTAAGAGTTCAATTGATAAGCTGTATGAAATTGGTTACAAAGAAGGCAAAAAGATGCTTCCTCAATTGAAAAACTACACACCTAACCAATTGGGAAAAAACTAGAGAAGATAGATTCGATGGTCCAAATATCCTGACCCTCCGGCACAAGATACAGCAATGCGAGTAATACAATTCTAGGAAATACATGCCGCATGTCCCACAAGCCTTGTAGGTAACCAAAACCAATACTTACCATAATTAAATCAATGCCAAGAAACACCATCGTGTACGAATTAAACAACCCAATAATCAGCAGAAACCCACCAATTAGTTCAATGTAAGAAGAAAGAAATACAGATGCTTTCATGAACCAAAATGGCACCTTCCTCTCTTCGCAGGCCGCTCTATAAATTTGGAAATTTTCTTCCAAACCTATTCTAACTATTTTATCATATGCTTGAAAAAAGAATAAGCTGCCTAATATTATTCTTAGTAAAAGCGGAAGAAATGGATCTACAGTCATTTTTAAATAAGTTTAACTTCTGTTCATAAAGTTAAGTAGCAACTATTATTACTGTTCTGATATTTATCAAACCCCAACGTGATTGAAATCAACTTGAAATTTATTAATTAATGCGCACACTTTTACTTCTTAATGTTCTCCAAATTTATAGAATGTGTATTGTAAATTAAAAAAGGGTCACAAAAATAATTTGCAACCCTTCTTACTTAAAAACAACTAACTACTTCTTCACAATTGCATTTAATACTGTTTCCTTATCCAATTTTTTAGTGCAAAAGAACCAATCTTTACAGTCTAGTTCGCCATCATCCATTCTATCCTTGGCAGTTCCGCAGGAACCGGCAGGACCAACAATCACATCATCTCCAGGTTCCCAATCAGCAGGAGTAGCAATATCAAAATGATCTGCAGCTTGTAATGCAATAATCACTCTATATAGTTCATCAAAATTTCTACCTAAACTTAATGGGTAATAAATGATTGCTCTTATGATTCCCTTAGGGTCAATAAAAAACACTGCCCTTACAGCTTTAGTAGTGTCTTCATTGGGTTGAATCATACCGTATTTTTTTGCCACTTCCATAGAAATGTCTTCAATTAATGGAAAATTAACTTCAACATTTTTCATTCCCTTGTATTCTATTTTTTCTTTAATGGTTCGTAACCAAGCAATGTGGCTATATAAACCATCAATTGAAAGACCTACCAATTTACAGTTGGCAGCTGAAAACTTATCTTCCATGGTTGCGAACGTCATAAATTCAGAGGTACAAACTGGCGTAAAATCTGCAGGATGACTAAATAAAATAGTCCAACTTCCTTTGTAATCTCCGGGGAAGTTAATATTTCCTTGTGTAGTTACTGCTTTAAATTCAGGTGCTGCATCGCCAATTCGTGGCATGCTCACCGTTTCTTGTTCTGGTGTAATTTCCATAATATTTGGTTTTAATATTCACCAAATTTAAACCGCAACACCATATATTTAAGTAACTTATGTTACTTTAAGAATTAAAATTTACGAAAAGATTAAAGTGCGAACAGCATTGATTGATGAAAATAAGGATAAGAATCATGTACCAGTCCATTAATCCATCAATTTCAACTCACCTGATATTTTACACATCTCTTTCAAGGTGTTATAGATGGTTCCGAATTTTTGAATGTTTTTATGCAATAACTCTAAATTCACATGCTCACTCTTAATGTAAATGACATAATCAATGGCTTTTAATTTGGTTGGATTTTCTTGCCGATTACCAATAACTTCAATAGAGGCATACTCGTATTCAAAGTTTAAGATTTGCGAGAAGCGTTCTACATTTTTGAGACAGCAAGCACAAAATGATCCCAACAACAGTTCTACTGGGTTGGGAAGCTGTTCTTCTTCCTTCTTCACACCAAACGAAATGTTATTTTCCTTCACTTGAAAAGAAGCTTTTTTTAAGTTGTCAATGTTTCCTTTTACACTGTATTTCATGGGGTAATGTGGTTAATGATTTTGCCGTCCTCCATTTCAATAATTCGATTGGTTTTTTTAGCGAAATCCATGTCGTGAGTTACCACCAAAAGCGACAAATTTTTCTCTTCACTCAGTTCCTTTAAAATGGAAAAAACATTTAGGGAATTTTTACTATCCAAGTTTCCTGTTGGCTCATCTCCCATTATAATCGATGGACTATTAATAAGGGCCCTTGCAATAGCTACGCGTTGTTTTTGCCCACCAGAAATTCGCATGGAAAGCTTTTTAGCCTGATCTGCAATTCCTAACAAACGTAACGTCTCCATGGCATCATGTTCAATCTCTTGCAATGATTTAACACCCAATTTTTTGGCAGGCAACATCAGATTTTCCAATACGGTAAACTCTTGAAGTAAATAATGAAATTGAAATACAAATCCAATGTGCTGATTTCGAATAAAGGCTAATTCATCAGCTGTTTTTTGGGAGAGGTCCTCTCCGTCAATTAGTAGCTTACCTTCATAATCAGTATCCATGGTTGAAAGAATATACAATAAGGTTGACTTTCCGCAGCCCGACTTGCCCATGATACTGACAAACTCCCCCCGATCAACCTCAAAACTGATGTCTTTTAATACATGAAATAAGGTCGGATCCCTGAAGTACTTGTTTATGTTCGTCGCTTTTAAAACAATGTCTTTTTCCATAGCTTCTACTGTCCTCTAATTATTTCAACAGGATCAATATCTCTCGCCCTGCGGGAAGGTAAGTAACCTGCTAAAAAAGTCGCTATTAGTGCGAATATAATTCCTATGATATAATAGGCTGGATCAAAATTCACTGGAAACGTTTTAATCGTTGGCAACGCGTCAGTTTCAAAAGGTGTGTAGCTAATTAGCAGTGACAATACAAATCCAACTATCAAACCTAAAATCCCTCCAATTATTCCTATAATCATCGCTTGACTGATAAAAATCAATTGCACATCTTTTCCTGAAAAACCGGTTGCTTTCAAAATAGCAATGTCGTTCATTTTTTCATAAATCAACATGTTCAAAATATTGTAAATGCCAAAGCCGGCAACCACCAAAAGTGTAATGGAAACGGCATAGGTAATGATATTTCGAATGGACGTGCCAGTTTCAAATTGAGCATTGGCAGCTTTAATGTCTTTTGCCGAAATATTAAACTGCTTACTCAATTGCTTTGCCATTGCCACCGACTCTTCTAAATCGTAAAGCTTTACATTAATGTCTGTTATATAGCTGCCCGACTGACCAACTATTCGCTGCGCCATTTTTACGTTTACAAAGCTTTGAATATCATCTATATCTGCCAAGCCGCTTTGATATACTCCTACAATTTTAAGTTGAAACAAGCCACCATTGGGTGCTGAAATGTAAACTCGGTCTCCCATTTCTAATTTCAACTTATTGGCAACCCCTGCTCCGATGATAATCCCACTTGGTTTGTTTTTTAAAGCTTGCACATCGCCATCAATTATATAGTCGCCTAAATGGAAAAGTCGGTCTTCTTCTAACGGCTCAATCCCATTTAATACCCCATTTAAATTCACAGATCCTGCTTTGTAAAATACTTGAACGGTGATTTGTGGAATCGCTCCTTTTACTCTTTCATCTTTATTTAAATAGTCTAAAATGGGCAGTGCATTGTGAATGCGAAGCTGATTGAATTTGGGCTGCACTGAACGAACGACAGAGATTTCATTTTCAGGTTGAATCACAAAGTCAATTGGTTGTTGGTCGCTAACTTTTAATTCATTGTACAAATGTACGTGAGGTGTTCTGTTTAGAACAAGCCCATCCAACAACCCATTTAACCCAGTCATAAAACTAACCAAGGTGATAAATGTGCCTATGCCAAAAGTTACTCCCAATGCGGCAATGGAAGATTGCTTTATTCGTGAAAGCACGTGTGTTTTTGCAATGCCAGAAATAACCTGATAGTTTATCTTCATTATGGCTTTAGAATTACAGTTGAACTATCTAAACCTTCTATAATTTCTACTCGTTCTAAACTTCTTAAGCCAGTAGACACTGTGAGAGTCCCATTCTCAGTAAGTACTTTGTTAGAATTAATTAAATACTCAAGTGGAATCGTTAGTGTCTTTTCTTTTTGAGCAATAACGACATTGGCTTCTCCTCTTAATCCTGAATACAAAACCTTGGGAGGATTCACAAATGTTCCTTTCACCCAAAAAGTCTGTGTCTCTTGCTTCATTTGTGGAATAATCTGTGTCACCACCGCTTCAAACACTTGATTTTCATAGGCGTCAAGTGTGACGTAGATCAGTTGTCCTGTATTAATTCGAACGATGTCTACTTCATCTACTTGCATTTTTACAATAAATTCATTGCTACTTCCAAGAAGTGCAAAGGGTTCTTGGTCATTGACCGACTCCCCTACTTCTTTTAGCAATTCATAAACCTTGCCGTTCACTCTACTTCGAATCTCAAAGTCTGCTTGTTGGTTGAGTCGATTTTCATAATTATTTTTTGACTTTTGAAGTGCAATTTTTAGTTCATCTTGCTTCCTTTCCAACTGTCGTTTAAGGGTATTGTATTTATTAAGTGAAGTTTGATATGCCAATTGCCGTTTTTCAAAGTCCGTCTTAGACCCTATTTTTTCACTCCATAAACGCTGTTGGCGTTCATAATTAATGGAATCATTCTTCAAGTTAAGTTCTGCAACTACAAGCTCGTTTTTAAGATCATCAATAAGACTAGATGTACCTTCGTAGTTTTTTTTCGCAAGATTCATTTCTAGCTGTGCATTCTCACTTGCCAATTTAGAGTTGTCATCTACAATTCTTGCAATAAGATCACCAATTCCTATCGGGTCTCCTTCCTGCACCATTATCTCATCAACAATACCTCTAGTTGCAACATACACCTTGTAAAAGCTGTCTGGCTCAATAATTACAGATGAATAAACCGATTCTGTTAGAGCAATCTCTTCTGGATGAACCCCATCACTCGATTCTGTGCAAGCTGTAAAAAGTATTGATAGACAAAAAAATAAGGCCAGTCCATGTCGTGTTTTCATAACAATCAATTTGTTGCACAAAAATGGTACGATAAGCGGTAAACAGATATGACAAAAATCAGTAAGCATAATGAGTAAGGTCACGTAGTAAAAATGAACTACAAGGTACCTTTGGAAAAAATAGATACGCATGAACAAGATTTTAATTCCTACAGACTTCTCAATAAATGCCAAAAAGGCAACTGATTATGCTTTGTCACTATTTGATGAAAAAGATACGGAGATAACTTTAGTCAATACTTTTTATATTCCTTATGCTGCGCCAGATGTGATTTACTCTGTAAATGATGTAAGTACCGAAAATGCAAACTCTCTTTTTAAAGTTGAAGAAGAAAGAATTGCTGCAAAATTTCCGAACCTAAAAGCTACCATTATTACAGAGTTTACAATTGGAGACATTGTAAATGTAGTTTGTGCAAAAGAGGAAAAAGGTGAATGCGACTTAATAGTAATGGGCACAAAAGGAGCAAGTGGTTTAGCTGAGGTCTTTGTTGGCAGTAGAACTTCTTCGATGATAAAAAGTGTGGAAACCCCTGTTTTGGTTATTCCTGCAGAGGCTGCATTAACCTTACCAAAGCGAATCTTATTTGCTGCAGATGAAAACTTGATTGATCGCAAGTTAGATTTAGACATTTTAAAGCGAATTGCGAATAAGAACAAATCAAAAATAGACGCCTTGTACATTGCAGAAAATGAAGAGAATAAAGAGGTTATTAAGAAATTTATCGACTATGAGGTAAATCTTCATTTTGTAGATATTCCACATGAACTAAAAATGAAAGATGGTGAAAATGTAGAAGAAGCTATCAATCAGTATGTCGAGAAAAATCCTATTGATTTAGTGGCTATGGTAACCACCAAGGGAAATTTATTCCATAATTTATTTCATGAGAGTGTTACTAAACGAGTAGTAATGCACACTAAAATGCCACTCTTAGTCATGCACACAAATCTTAAAACCGATTAATATGAATGGAGTTGAAAGGTTATATTACGCACTAGGGCAATTGGCCTATGCAGTTGCTAAATCGGATGGACAAATCAACTATGAGGAGCGCAATAAATTGCATGATATTGTTGTAAAAGAGGCAAAATGCCACAATCACAACTTTAATGTCTCTGAAATAATTTTTCACATCCTAACGAAAGATCGTGTTTTTAGTGCTGAGGACGCCTACAAATTTGCCCTACAAGAAATGAAACAGTGCAACAATTACCTGACGGATGATATGAAGGCCGAATTTGTTGCAGTGCTAGAGAAAGTTGCTAGAGCTTTTGATGGATTTACTTCAGAAGAACGAAGTTTCATAGAACGTTTTAGACTTGACATCGACCAACTTTGAAAAAATGAATAAAATAGAACTCCAAGTAGAAAATTTAAAATGCGGAGGTTGTGAAACCACGCTGCACAATGCCATTATGAAGTTAGACGGCATAATTACAGCAAAGGCAGATGCCGAAAGTTCAACTGTACTAGTAGAATACTCAGGAGATAGTGAATTAATTGAGAAAAAAATAGAAGAAAAGTTAGCCCAAATAGGCTACCCTAAAAAAGGTACCGGAAACAATTTTCAGAAGGCTAAGTCTTATGTAAGTTGTGCCATTGGGAAAATGTCGGAAAAAGCGTAGAACTACAAACCATGCTTTTACAATGGAAACTCAAACGCGCTAAAACATATTTGTATTTGATTTCCAACTTATTAAAAATATAAAAAGCTTCTAAACTAGAAAAAACGAGATAACTCCAGAGTGAAATATCACCGTTTAATCCTACCAGATTTTCTCTAAGCCTTTCACATCTTTAATGAGAATTTCCTTGCCTTTCATTTGTATCAAACCGGTTTCTTTAAAGTCGGTAAGGGTTCGAATGATAGATTCTGGTGCCGTTCCAACCATGTTCGCTAAATCACTTCGCAGCATGTCAATTCTGTATTCATCATCGTTTGCTCCATAGCGCTGTTTTAGCTCTAACAAGGCATTTGCTGCTCTTTTTCGAACCGAATCATACGCTAAACTCAATAATTTCTGCTCTCTTTGAATTAAATCATTAGAAATCATTTTAATGAATTTGGAAGATACATCTCGATTCTTTTCAATCAATTTTAAAAAATCTAGTTTAGAAATCTTTACCACTTCAGTATCCTCCAAGCAAACGGCACATTCATCATACGCTCTCCCCTCCATAATGGGCAAATAACCAAAATAATCTCCCTCTTTTAATAAACCGGTGATGTATTCTTTTGCATCATCATTTATTTTAAAGGTTTTGACTTTCCCTTTAGTCAATAAAAAAACAGCATTAGGAAAGTCCCCTTCATAATATAATGTATCCTTTTTCTTGTGAGATCTCGTTTGTTTTGAATCTGCAAGTTCTTCCAAGTCTTGCAGGCCTCTTGCTTGCTCTACAAAGTGATTTAAGCCCGCAGCATCTGCAGAAAATGTTCGCTTAAAGGCACTACTTCTCTTTAGGCGGCCTTCAATTGCATTTAGTAAATCCATCTCTTCAAATGGTTTGGTCAGATAATCATCTGCGCCTAAAGCCATGCCTTTTCTACGATCGCTTTTATCCGTTTTTGCCGTTAAAAAAACAAACGGTATGGTGGATGTTTCCGGATCCTTACCTAACAAATAAAGCACGCCATAGCCGTCCAATTCAGGCATCATAATGTCGCAGATAATTAAATCCGGAGGGTCTTTCTTGGCTTTCTGTACACCAATTTTCCCATTTTCGGCTGTAATAACGATGTAATTGGCCAACTCTAAAATCTCAGCCGTATTCTCTCTGATGACCTCATCATCCTCAATCAATAATAATTTTTCTTTCATATTACTTCGGTATTCTTCTCTACAGCGGTATAAGTAGGTATTATTATTTGAAAAGTACTTCCACTATTTTCTTGACTTTCGAAGCTAATTTTTCCTCCCAATAAATGAACATATTGCTGCACTATATTTAAACCTAGCCCTGTTCCTTGAATGTTACTTGCATTTCTGGCTCTAAAAAAGCGCTCAAATAAATGTTTTTGCTCCTCCACCGGAATTCCAATTCCCTCATCTTTTACTTTTAATATCAATTCACTTTCATTAAGTGAGCTATAAATTTCGATTTTCTTTAATTCTTTGGTGTATTTAATTGCATTTGAGAATATGTTTAACAGTATATTTTTCAACAATTGAGGATCACTGTAAAAATAACCTACCTCATGATTTTCAATCAAAATTAATTCCTGTCCTGGCTTTTTCAACTGTTCTGCCTCCCCTACTAATTCAGTTAAAAAAGTGGAAAAGTTAAAAGTGCTTGGATGCCCATTAATTTTTCCTGCCTGCAATTTGTCAAAAGATAAAAAATCATCCAGAATATTAGTTAAATTCTGAACTGAAGAACGCATTCTACGAACGTGCTTTAACTTTTTTTCCTCTTGCTCTAAAGTATTGTATTTCCCGATCAGTGTGATTGATGAAAGTATTCCGGTTAGTGGCGTTCTAAACTCATGAGAAGCCATGGAAACAAAACGAGATTTTAACTCACCCAGTTCCAGCTCTTTCTTCAAAGCGTTCTGCATTTCTAATTCCGCCTTCTTTCTTTTTAAGATTTCTTCTTGCAATTGTTGATTCACAAACTGTGTTTCTTCAATCACCTGCGCTAAATCCTCTGTTCTTTCTCTAACTTTTCGCTCTAGCTTTTCCGTTAATTCCACCAATGCGTTCTCCGCTTCTTTTTGATGACTAATATCATGGATAAATCCCGTGAATATTGTTTTTGATTTCATCTTAATCTCACTAACCGCTAAACGGAAAGGAAAAGTATACCCATCTTTTCTTAAACCCTCTACCTCACGCCCAACTCCAATAATTTTTTTATGTCCCGTAGCATGATAATTGTCTAAATAACCATCGTGATTCTTACGGTGGGGCTCTGGCATTAGCATGCTAATGTTTTTTCCTATTACTTCATCTGGTTTGTACGCGAAAAGCTCTGAAGCCGCAGGATTAATTGACTCAATAACTCCGCGCGCACCGATCGTTATTATACCGTCTACAGAAGAATTAAAAATAGCTTGAGCTCGTAATTCATCTTCTAGTTTTTCCTGCCCCATTGTTCCTTTAAGAATATCTTTAAAGTTAGTAAATCCTATTCGAAATAGTAGGAAAATTAAATCAAAGGTGACAATAACCAACGTTGCAACTGACCATTGTCATTTCTTCTCTCACAAACTACCTTTAGCTTTGGTAGAAGTTAAATGGTGTGCAATTCTGAGGCTTCAATTAATTCTTTAAAACGGTTCTTCATATTGGTAGGAGAAATGAGCCGTTTTGCGTTTCGTTTTTTAAGCCCCTTTTGAATGGAGAGAGATAGTTAGACAATCAGGTAAAATTGCAAAGCATTCGTTGCCTTTACTCGTTATTGCTGAAATTATGTGTCAAGTAATAACCATTTCTAGACAAAAACGAGTCATTAAACTAACTTCTCTTCAATGGGAGAAAAACATCAATGGTTAAATTGGGCCATAATTTAGAAATCCCATCTGAACCTTTGTGTAACTCATAACAAACTTCATTTAGACTGTTCAAAGCAGCATCTCCATTCCAATTCAATAAGTCAATCAAGGCAGTTAAATGCAACGTATCTCCTTCTACATTATAGGTATAGTCTACCTCTTGGCTAATGTTGTTCATGACTAGTTCCATCGTTCCATCATCTGTAGAAACTGACAAGACCTTTCCCTTAATTACTTCTGTATTAAATGTTTCAAAAAAATAATTAACTATCTTAAGGTCTCTCGCCTCATTATTAGAATTAACAGAACCGGTAAAAATTTCTATTTGAGCTCCTGTTAAAAGATCAGCAACATCTCCTGACTCGTTAGCTAAGGTTAGCTTCACACTATCGAGGGTTCCTCCAACTTTGGCTTTTTCTGTAAACTTGTATGCAGTCCAATCTATTACAATTTTACCATCAACCAAATAACTGCTCTTTTCCTGAACTGCTTCGGGTGTTTTAGCTTCGGATTGTTTTACCTCTTTGCGGTCAAAGCTGTTGCAAGAAGTAATAGCACCTGCAGCAATAACAAAAGTGGACAGATAGAGCGCTTTTCTTAATTGAACTACTATAGAAAAATTGTTATGTCTCATTTTTTAAGAAGTATGTTGGAATGAAATTAACTTCATCCTTTGGTTTTCTCAAAGTTCCTTTAGATTAGCTTAATTCTGTATGATGCTTGTTAGTTTATCGGCTAACGTTTCTCATTTACTACAGAAGGAAGATTACATTTTTTTAATGAAGCCTGTTTAACTTACATTGAAGTTAAAGCAGCAACTAACAAACCCGATACATCTATCACATTTGTTTCGTGAGGAATAGTATTGCAGGTAATTATTCTTTCAACTCCAGCCTTCTGTAAATTCTCGTAAGCATTCCCTGCGAACACAGCATGAACTCCAATACAAATTGGTGGTTTCATCTGAGCCTTTTTAAGATGTGTAACTGTTTCAATCATTGTTCTTGCAGTTGAAATAATATCATCCACCAAAACTGGAGTGTGATTTTTATAATGCTCAACCTCTGGCACAGATACTTCAACATCAGTATCTCCATGTCTTATTTTATCCAAAACAATATAAGGAGCATCTGCATTCTTCGCTACTTCAGAAACCCATTGCTCACTCTCTCGGTCAGGCCCAACCAATACAGGATTTACAACATTGACTTTAATCCAATCAGAAATTAAATCGGCTGCATGTTTTACTTTACTTGGTATTGAATAAATTTCAGATAATGACCCTCTGCGATGCAGGTGAGGGTCAATTGTAATCAAAGAATCAGCAAATGCTGAAATAAATTTGCCAAAATACTCGGAAGTTACCGCTTCACCCGGATGAAACCTTTTATCCTGTCTCATATAAGCCAAGTAGGGAGTTACCAAGCACGTGCTTTTAACTCCTAAGTCTTTTAATAATTTCGATAAAAAATAAAGAGATAACAACTTTTCATTGGGCTCGTGTAAGGTGCAAACTAAAATCGCTTTTTTATTTTTTACGTCAGAAACTACTTGAACATATGACTCCCCATCAGGAAATTGGCGAATAACTGCCTCTCCAAGCTCAGCATTTAATAATGATGCTAAATGTTTTGTTAATAATTCATTTCCAGGTAACGCGAATAGAATATTTTTCATCTATATTAGTTTATAGTGATAATCTCTTTTTGCGAATGGTAATAATCCATCGCATAACTTAACTCCCCCTCAGACTCGGAATGAATGATGTACAAGGTTTGTCCTTGTTTCACTCGTGTGCCAATGGAAGATAAAAAATCAATTCCTGCCGTTTTACTCTCCGGAGCTCCTGCTAACTTAGCTAGTTTTGCTATTTTCCTGTTATCAATCTTTGTAATAACTCCTGCAGAACGAGACTTGATTTCATGCCTATATTTGGATTGCGATGGCTCTGTAAACCCTCCTTGTGCTTTACAGATAGCCATAAATTTAGCATATGCTCTTCCAGACTCTAAAGTATCTCTTGCAACTCCATTTCCTAAGCCAAACTCAACCTTATCAGAAAGTTCAAGTAATTCACCGGCCAACAACAATGATCTTTCCTTTAAATCTTTTGGCGCGTTCTTATCATTCCTTAACACCATTAAAACATCTCTAGCTTCAAGAGACGGGCCAATACCTCTTCCGACAGGCTGAGAGCCATCTGTAATTTCCACTTTCATTTTTAAGCCAACAGCTTGCGCTACCTTTTCCATTTCAATTTTTAATCTCGAAGCATCTTCAATACTTCTCAATTTTGCTGTTTCTCCCACTGGCATATCAATAATTACGCGATTAGAGCCCGCTGCAACTTTTTTTGAAAGTACAGATGCTATTAACTGCCCTGTGCTATCAATGTCTAGTGCTTTTTCAATGCGAATTAAAATATCATCGGCAGGACTTAATTGGGCTGTTCCTCCCCAAACAAAACACCCCCCTTCTTTTTCGACAACCTTTTTGATTTGCGCTGAAGATAATGTAACGGGAGTCATGACTTCTAGTGTATCTGCTGTTCCTGCAGGAGAAGTGATTGCTCTAGAAGAAGTTTTCGGCATGGATAAGCCCAAAGCTGTAACTATTGAAACAATAATGGGTGTAGTTCTATTTCCAGGTAAACCTCCAATACAGTGTTTATCAACCACCAGCGTTTTACCCCAATTCATTTGCTCTCCTGTATTAATCATAGACTGCGTCAAAGAGATAATTTCTTTCGTATTTAACTCATTACTTGCACAAGCTGTGATGAATGCAGATAGGTGAACATTTGAATAATTTCCGTTGACAATGTCCTTTAATATTTCATCGAAGTTTGCGGCAGAGAGCCTATTTCCATAAATTTTTGATCGTACAAAACCCAAAGAATCAATGTCGTGTAAATGAGAAACGGTCAATTGATCTCCATCTTTTACTCTTAACGCTTGTGTTGCACTCTCCGATAAACTTATTTCTCCTTGACTTAACAGATTACTCCTAACTGTATTTAGACTAGTTACAACAGATAGATCCCCATTTGTTACTATTACTCTAGTTAGGGCTTCGAAGCCTTCAGACTTACACACCTGACATTCCTCTCTCATGTAAGCAATGTGCTCATGCTGGGTGTTAATGCCTAATCGCTTAAATGTTAACGTATTCAATTTCATTTTTACGTTGATTTGATTAGAAAAATGAGACTAGATAATTAACGGTTTTTATAAAAGGAAACCTCTATTTCAATTAACTAAACGTTTTTAAAATCTTAAATTGAAACTTCTACGATACTATACAATTCAGGAATTTCACAATCCCAATCGTACGTATCTTTAATCTTCACTCTAAGTGTGTCTGCAGCATGTGGTTCACCATGCACTAAAAATACCTTTTCAGGTTTATCTTTAATGTCACTCATCCAATCAAGCAATTCAGACTGATCCGCATGAGCAGATAAAGCTTGAATGTTAAATACCTCGGCGTTCACGGTATAATATTTCCCGTATATCTTTATTTCTTTAGCTCCTTCCATTAATCTTCTGCCTCTTGTTCCCTGAGCCTGAAATCCGGATAGTAAAACAGTAGTTTCTGGTTTATCCAGGTATTCCTGCAAGTAGGTTAAAACCCTTCCACCGCTTACCATTCCACTTCCCGCAATTACTATTTTAGGATTTCTGTCACCCACAATTGCCAGTGTTTCCTTAAATCCTCCAACAATTTCAAATGCTCCGCACATTTTTTGACAGTCGCTTTCAGATAATTTGTGCCAGTCTAAATTTTTTGTAAAAACATCTAATACATTTGCACCCATCGGGCTGTCCATAATCATTGGAATATTTGGTATTGCCTTTTTTTCCTTCAGTTTCCAAAATAAATACATCAATGTTTGAGCGCGCTCAACTGCGAAACTTGGGATGATTAGTATTCCTCCCTTTTCAACGGTGCGGTTTACTATTTTTTTTAATTCCTCTTCAACGTCAATCTCTAAATGAAGTCTATTCCCATAGGTGCTTTCTGAAAATAGAAAATCTGCTCTTTTCGGTTTTTTGGGTGACTTCATGAGTGCATCTTTCTTTCTACCAACGTCTCCTGAAAATACAAATCGTTTACCATGAACGTCTAATTCGATAAATGTCGCTCCAATGATGTGGCCATTGTACTGAAACCTAGCTTTGATTTCAGGATATAAATCTATCCATTGCCCTTGCGGAACAGCTTTAAAATGATGAATAGCTTTTTCAACATCTTTTAGCGTGTATAGAGGCTCCGCGAGGCTGTGTTTACTATACCCTTTCTTATTTGCCCATTCGGCTTCTTCCTCTTGTATTTTCGCACTGTCTCTTAAAATAATTTCAGCCACATCTAAGGTTGGAGCTGTGCCCCTGATGGATTTATTATAGCCCATTTTTACTAAACGAGGTAGGTAACCTGTATGATCTAAATGGCCATGAGTTAGCAGCACTGTATCAATTTCTTTTATGGCAACAGGAAGATAATCCCAATTCAATAATCGTAATTTTTTAAGACCCTGGAACAAACCACAATCAATCATGATTTTTCGATCACCGGTATCAATTATATACTTTGACCCTGTTACCGTTTCTGCAGCACCCAAAAAGTGAATTTTAACCTTTTTACCTGTTCCCATATTTTACATCGTTCATGAAGTATTTATTAGCAGTAATGCATTTTACACAAACACTTTGTTAAACGTGAAATTATTGGAACTTCCAAGTTAGAGCAATAGCTTTTCTCATGGAGAAAATTGATTTAAATCATGTTCTTACACTAGGAATAGTTTTTAAATTACCCATTACTTAATCCACAAGTGATAAATTCTCAAATAATGTTTCGCTATTCCGCTCAAAATACAATTTGAGATAACTTATAATCAGACGCTATATGCAGTTATCGGTATGGAATTTTCTATTGCAACTTGGGAGGTTGCAGATTGACCTTTCTTTGTTCGGTCCATACTGCATTGGGGGTGATTCAACGAAAGCTTAAACTTAAAAAGATAATTGGAGTAGCGATAAACACAATACTAAAATCGTTATCATAACGACAAACCAAAAAGAGTGTTCCAAAAGTCCAAGCCGTATTGATAGCAGCTGAATTAAATTTAGACAACTTGAGAAAAGAACTCCAAACTACAGCAGCACCTAATTTATCTTTCAGCATTTTATCTATAAAAAGCATGCTCAAAAAAATAAGAAATAAAGAGATAGCCGCAAAATAATTAGACCCCTCAATTAATTCGGTAACATTTCCATCAACTAACCCGGTTAGGGAATAGTTTCCGGGAGCAATCCATGCTCCATTGTCACTTAATTCATCTTGACCTCCATAAATGTGATTCCCAAACTGCGTGCCAATTAAACTTAAATAAAATCTCTCGGTGTTGAGCAGCTAAACACTACTTCCTCAAAAGCTAAACGCATTTCAATCAATAGATCGAAATGCGTTTTAAGACAAATATGAGAGGTAATAAGCTTTTTAGGATATAATTGGAAGTACATTAAACTTTCTCAACATATTATTTAGAAATTACTACTTTTTGAATATCATTGCCAACCCGCAAAAAATAAATACCACTTGAAAGCTCTGAAACGTCGACGGTCTTATTTATTCCGTTTACTCTTTCTGCAAGAATTATCTTACCCGATAAATCAAAAAGTTGAACCAACTCTTCGGTTGCATTTTCTTTTAGTTGAATGGTAATTGAATTTTGTGCAGGATTCGGGTAAATTGAAAATAGTGTAATTGGAGAAATCACATTTCCAAGACCCACATTTAAAGGAGTGAAATTATAAACTCCTCCATTTACCGGTCTTCCATTTAAAAAGTCAACCGAGTCTAGATTCGAACTTGTTCCCAACATTGGCGAAGTTGAGTCTCCAAAAGCATAATAGAAATCTCCAATCAAGCTATCTGTGGTGAGGTTCCATCTTGGTACAATTGCCATTGCGGCGCCGGTTTCTCCATAATAAACTAATGAATCATTCCTCATGGAATTTGATCCAAACCTAACCTCTACTTCATTCGTTCCTTCGTAAAACCAAACCTGATAGTTAATAGAATCAATGGTTGTTCCAAACACATTTAATTCCTCATAAAAACCTGCATTTTCATATTGAATTTTTAAAATTCTACTTCCTGATGCTCCTGTCGTCTGAAAGCTCATTGGTGATAAACCGTTTGGCCGACCTTCACCTAACGAGTCGACATAAGCTCTATCAACTAAATCTAAATTAAACGGAACTAGATATGAACCTAATCCTGCAAAAGCAGAATCTCCTAGCCAATAAGCTGCCCCCGATGTTTGAAGAGTATCGTGACTTCTACCTGCAATTTGAAAAGTAAATCCGAAAGGAACCTTATAAGCTAGATCGTCCCAAGTTAGGCCATTGTTCATGCTTGTACCTCCGGTTAATGGGACATACGTGCTATTAGAATAGGTTAGTTGATACGCCTGAGCATTTAGTTCTGCACTGCAAAGCGTAACTATTAGAAGTGCTAAAATGTAATTTTTTTTCATGTATTTTATTTTAAAGATGAAGGATTTATAATTATTAATTCGTAATTACTAATATGTGATTAACTTACTGCATCAACTTCTTCCCGGTTGTCCACCATGCATCTGAAAATCCTTTTTTTCTAAATTCCGCAGTAGAAACTCCGGCTTGTTCTTCGGTAAATTCTTCTTCTAAAATGACATGATACCAAGTTTCCTTTGAATTCTTCACCAACTTTGCTTTGTGTTTTTTACTAATTATTGCCAAAGCCATTTTGCATTTTTCTTTTGTCCTTTCAGATGCTAAAACAACGTAGTAAGCACCTGCTGAAACTCCTTGAGCATCTTTTATCGCTACAACTGCATTCTCTGCATTTAAAACGGACCTATCTATTGTTTTAATTTCTTCAATAGATTGTTTCATTTCACTTATCTCACTTTTTATATTTTTAATTTCTTGAAAGATATAATCAAGTTTATAATTGGTACTGTCTACCTCTTCACTTGAGCCTCCTTTCAATAGTCGATCAAGCCTTTCGTTTAATTGATCTATCTTATTTTTATTCTTACCTACTGTGCTCGTGTCTTTTTGTGAGAAGCCCAATTGAGCGATTAGAATAAATAACGCTGCTATTACATTTTTCATTTTACCTTGCATATTTCTTCTCTAATTCAATGATCTGATTTTCGATAGTCAACAATCTTTTCTCCACTTCCTTTGCTTTCTTCTTGTTGTTTTGTTTTTCAAGCCCTGTTAACTCCATTCTTATTTTTTGAATTTCAGTCATTACATCTCCTCTAGAGTAGGTATTTTGATTGTCGGCCATCATCTTATTCAATTTAGCAACGTAATTATCTAAAGTTTCCAAAGTCGCATCTCTTTCTTTCATTTTTTGAGATGCAAATCCAATGGTAATCATAATTTCGTTAGAGCTAGAGGCAATATCATTTATCTCAGAGTTGTTCATTTCATACGAATAACCTACTCCAAATGGCCCTAAATCAAAACCAATACCGAAGTTTAAATTATTAGTTGATTGATATCCTACTTGCGCCCAAATTTTTTCTTTAAACTCCCCTTTTAGCAAAATATCATAGCGGTTGTCTATTATGGGCAAATTCTGATAAATAACAATTGGCGATATCGCAAAATCGCTGTTATTAATGTTGTACAAATATGATGCAGTTGCCACAATGTGCTGCGAAATTTCTTCTCCACCTACTACCAAAGATGGTGCACTTAGTCCAATTTGTAATTTATCATAGTCGTACACCAAACCAACTCCAGCAATAAAACGGGTTTCATCGTAAAACCCGTCTCCTAATGTAGGGTCTGCCTGATTTAAAAACTCTGATCCGCTAATGTTATTTGGATTTAACATTCTTCGCAATGCTCCTGCAGAAATTCCAAAGCGCAGATCAGATTTCTCATCAAATCTAATTTGATAAGAGTACGTTAAATCGTACTTTGTCAATTCGTATGCTCCTCGTTTATCTGAAATTATTCTACCGCCAATACCTTGTGCACTTGTAATTGGAGCATGAATTCCAAACATCGTATTTCTAGGTGCATCCGAAAAACCAGCCATATACGTTTTAGTATTCAACATCGCCGTAATATTTCCGTTGTTACCAGCAAAAGCAGGATTCATGTTAAAACGGTTCATGATGTAATTATAATAGCCGTAAGATAACTCTTGACTAGAAACAGATACTGCTAATGTGAGCAGTATCGAAAGGATTCCAATTTTTAAAATTTTCATTGTTCTGTGTTTTATGGTTCTTTGTTAGACTATCTTTTTAATGTAATGGTTCCCTTGAATAGTTTGCCTGAATCTGTATTACTCTGTAAAATATAGTAATACACTCCTTCAGGTAATTGCTCTCCTCCTATTGTTCCGTCAAAGTCGTTTGTATAATTTGCTACCTGAGAATACACTAACTCCCCATTTACAGAAAATACATTTAGACTATAGTCTGAATACAATTCAACGTTCTGAATCGACCAAGTGTCGTTAAATCCATCTCCATTTGGCGAGAAGTAATTGGCTACTGGCAAGGTAGTTTCAATTAAATCTAACACTACAATAGTCGCTGTAGCTGTATCTTTTAAACCTCCTGCGTCTGTTACTTCAATTTCTAATGTATAGGTTGAATTGTTCTCGTAATCAAATGATCGACCTGAGCTTAACATTCCGGTTAATGGGTTAACTTTAAAGTCGATTGTACTTTGTATTATTTTAAAAGAGAATACCTCGTTTGCATCCATATCGCTTGCAGTAAGTACTCCAATGTCAAAACTTATTGGCGCATTCTCTTCAATTGAAAACAGTTGATTTTCGATAGTAGGTTTTTCATTGCCATTAAATAGTTTAATGGTAAACGCCTTTTCAAACAAGTCTCCAGCGCTATCTGCAGTTCTAATTCGCACAGAATAAACAGAGTCTATTTCAAAGTCAAAAGTTGTATTAGAAACTAAATCTCTTCCACTAATGGCAAAACTTGAATTGTCACTATCGCCATTCCCCGGAACCAAAGAATAAGTGAATGAATCATTTTTATCCGCATCAATCGTTGATAAGGTTCCTACTTTACTTCCTACAGGAGAAATTTCATTGAGTGTGGTATCCGACATTTCAATATCAGAAGGCAAATCATTCACATTTAGCACCCTAATAACAAATGAACTTTCAACCACTTGGCCGCCTTTATCTGAAGTTCTTATTCTAACTTGACGATTAGCAGCATTATTAAAATTCAAGACTGAATCAGTTTCTAATAAAGCACCATTAATTCTAAACAGTGCATTGTCTCTTGCGCCTTGTCCTGCAACTAGAGTGTATGTAAAGTTATCAATGGCATCTTCGTCTGTTGTATTCAAGTTTGCAACGAAACTGCCAACAGGCGACTGTTCTGCAATACTATCTGCTGTTAAAGAAACAACGGTTGGCGCATCATTACTGTCTAAAACATTCAAGGTTAACTGACGGCTAAATGTTAAACCTGAGTTGTCTCTAGTTTGAACTTCAATAATATACAATCGTTTATTTTCGAAATTAAACTGTCCAGTTGTCCTTAACTCTTTTCCTGAAATAATAAAATTAGAATTATCATTTGTCCCAAGGTTAACAAAGGAGTAGCTGAAAGCATCAGTACTGTCTTTGTCAACCGTTGAGAACTCACCAATTAATGAACTTTGTGGTAGATTTTCATTGAAACTGTTTGGCGTAATCGCCAGGTCAGTTGGTGCATCGTTTGTATTTGTTATTACAATGGCAAACTGCTTTTCGAAGCTTAATCCACCTTGGTCAGTTGTTCGTAACCTTATGCTGTGGCTTCTTTGTGTATTAAAATCAAATAGTGTATTTGTTTTTAATTCGTTAGCAGTTATTATAAAGTTTGAATTGTCCGCATCTCCGATTCCTGAAACCAATTGATATGTAAATGTTTGAGCCGGATCAATATCTGTTGAGTTTAATAAACCTACCAAACTATTTTGAGGAATGTTTTCAGGAATACTTGAGTTACTTAACAGTAAATCGTTAGGTGCATCGTTTACATTTTGTACCGCAACAGTGAACGCCTTTTCGAAAAAAGTTCCTGTCAAATCAGTTGTTCTTACTCTAATAGAAAGTGTACTTTTTACTAGTACGTCAAACGTTGCATCTGAAAACAAACTATCGTTTGAAATGATAAATGATGCATTGTCCGTTGCCCCATTTCCACTCACTAAAGTGTAGGTAAAGGAATCAACTACATCTTGATCGCTTGTCGAAACAATGCCGACAAACTCTCCTGCAGGCTGCTTCTCATCTACTAAATTGTTGTTTAAAGCTAAATCTGTTGGCCTATCGTTGGTATCGTTTATCGAAACAAGCAATTGCTTACTAAATGATCCATTACTCGCATCAGTTGTTTGAATTTGAACAAAGTAAACAGATTTAGTTTCGAAATCGAAAACCGCCGAGGTTCGAAGCTCATTTCCTACAATTACAAAGCTTGCATTATCATTTGCAGAAAGGTTGGCGAAACTATAAAGGTGCGTATCTCCAACATCAGGGTCTGTTGTTGCTAAATTTCCAACACTTGTATTTAAAGCTAAGTTTTCATTTACATCTGCAGGGCTTAACATAATATCTGTTGGAGCATCATTCGAATTAATAATGTTTATAAAGATGTTCTGTTCGAAAAATAGACCCAACTGATCTGTCGTTCTAACTCTTATGCTATACTGACTTTTTCTATTCACGTCAAAAACGGTATCGGTCTTTAAATCAGTACCTGCAATTAAAAAGTCATCATTATCTGCATCGCCAGCTCCACTCACCAAAGTATAACTATGATTATCTAAGGCATCCGGATCTGAAGTAGTAAAATTGCCTACAACACTACCAATCGTCGTAGCCTCTGCTATGTTGTTATTGGATAAAAATAGTGCAGAAGGAGCATTGTTAATGTCTGAAATTACAATCGTAAAAGATTTCTGAAAAGTACCTGCTCCATTATCTGTTACCTGTAATCTAATGTTTTGCGAAGGCTGAGTATTTACGTTAAATACTGTATTTGTAAGTAACGAATCATTCGATATTTGAAAGTTGCTATTGTTCGCATCGCCTACTCCGTTTATTAAACTATAAACAAACGTTGCTCCTGTGTCTTGGTCGGTCGTAATTATTTTACCAACATAAGAACCTACAGGTAAATTTTCCGCCACATTACTTGAAGTTAATTGCACATCTGAAGGACTGTCATTTTTATTGGTTACTCGAATACTAATTTGCTTGGTGAACATTCCGCCATTCAAATCATTGGCAGTAATGTATATAAAATACAAATTCCTATTTTCATAATCGAAAGTGGCAGTAGTTCTTAGCGTATTTCCTACTAAGTTAAAATTTCCATTATCGTTACCGGGCACATTGCTAAAACTGTAAGCAAAGTTTTGACCTGCATCTTCATCAATAACAGACAAATTTGCAACTAAACTATTTATGGCTTTATTTTCGTCAATAGTATCTGCCGAAAGTAAAATATCTGTCGGCGCCTCGTTTAAGTTATTTATTAAAACGTTAAATGTATCTACGAATACATTCGCCGCTTTATCGCTTACTTGTAGACGAATAGAATAACTAGTCTGCATTTCATAATTGAAACTTGCAACTGCTCGCAAGGCATTTCCAACAACAGAAAATGCTGAATTATCTGTACCTCCTGCTCCACTCACTAGACTATATGTGAACTGCTCATTCGCATCAGAATCAACTGCATTCAAGTTAGCGACTAAACTATTTACAGCATTATTTTCATCTACTTGCGCAGAACTAAGTGAAATTGCTGTTGGTGCATCGTTAGAATTTTTAATGTGAACAGTAAACATAGATTCTATTGAACAACCCAAATTATCAGTTGAGCGAACTCGAATGGTGTAATTAGTTTTTGTTTCAAAATCGGCTGTAAAGTTGGCTTGTAAATCTGCTCCTGAAATAGAAAAAAGCGCATTGTTCGTACTTCCCATTCCTGTAACCAAACTATATGTATGTGTTTGACTAGCATCTGTATCAATTGTAGAAAAAGCACCTACAACTGCACCACTGGTTAAATTTTCTAATAAAGAATCACTACTAATGCTTATTTGAGTAGGTCTATGATTCGTTCTTACTACAATTGGCAAAGCAGGGTTACCATAAATGGCGTTGTCTTGAAAGGCAACTGAATCTATGCTTGAGTAAACTGAATTACTTGCCTGCTCGTAAAAACGAAAGGTTACATTTTCTC
>Ga0307934_1000321_pt1 | contig 37141 bp, 39 predicted proteins | sample OrgLakmetageno90_FD_201838 | JGI IMG/M metagenome (GOLD analysis project Ga0307934, IMG submission 201838) | Saline water microbial communities from Organic Lake, Antarctica - #90 | ecosystem: Environmental > Aquatic > Non-marine Saline and Alkaline > Saline | place: Antarctica: Organic Lake...
CAGCGGAATAAACACCTGACTGGCCACCGCTTCGACGACATGATGCATGGTGTCGCGATTATCATGGGTCGCGGTAATATCAAGAAAGGTTAATTCGTCTGCGCCCTGCGCGTCATAGCGTTTGGCAGTTTCAACCGGATCGCCGGCATCACGGATATCAACAAACTGCACGCCTTTAACAACACGGCCAGCATCAACGTCGAGACACGGAATAATGCGCTTGGCCAGTGCCATCAGAATTGCAGCGGCGGGTTCAATTGATCGGCCATTTTCTGGGCTTCAGCCAGGTCAATGCTGCCTTCATAAATTGCGCGGCCGACAATTGCGCCCATAACACCCTCAGACTCGTAATGGCACAGAGCTTTAATGTCGTCGTAGTCGGTGACACCGCCAGAGGCGATAACCGGAATATTAATCGCTCGGGCCAAATCACGGGTTGATTCAAGGTTGACACCCTGCATCATGCCGTCACGGCTGATATCAGTGTAAATAATGGCTTCGACACCATCCTGTTCAAATTGTTGGGCAATATCGATAACACCATGATTGGATAATTTTGACCAGCCATCAATCGCCACTTTACCGTCTTTGGCATCCAGACCAACAATGATGTGGCCGGGAAATTCCGCACAAACATCGCCGACAAAATGCGGCGCGTTAATCGCTTTTGTTCCGATAATGACAAAACGAACACCGGCAAGCAGGTAGGTTTGAATGGTGTCTTCATCCCGGATGCCACCGCCGACTTGCACATCCAAATCCGGAAAGGCTTTGCAGATCTCGTGGATCACAGCGGCGTTGACCGGACTACCAGCAAAAGCACCGTCCAAATCGACCATATGCAAACGTTTGGCGCCGGCTTCGACCCAGCGGGCGGCAACCGCCAGCGGATCTTCCGAGAATACGGTGTTATCTTCCATGCGTCCCTGACGCAACCGAACGCAGTGACCCTCTTTGAGATCAATGGCAGGGATTAACAACATAACGCTTTCTCCATAAGGTTATTTAGGACTGGCCGTCCCATTGCACAAAATTTTTCAGTAACTGCAGTCCAGCATGCTGACTCTTTTCCGGGTGAAACTGTACGGCAAACACATTATCACGCGCCAGAGCAGCCGCAAAGGCTTCAGGATAGTCGCTTTCACCGGCAATATCAGCAGCATTAGATGGCGCCACATAGTAGCTATGCACAAAATAAAAGCGGCTGTTATCCGCAATATCCTGCCATAAAGGGTGTTTCTGGGTTTGTCTGACCTGATTCCAACCCATATGTGGCACTTTCAGGCCAGCTTTGGCGGCACCATCAAAATATCGGACATTGCCAGCAAATAAACCGATTCCAGCAACACCGTTATTTTCTTCGCTGTGTTCCAGCAAAGCCTGCATGCCCAGACAAATACCCAAAAAAGGTTTGTTTTGTGCCACGTCAGTTAATACCGGCAATAAATCCAGACGTTGCAGTTCAGCCATACAATCACGGATAGCGCCAACGCCGGGAAAAACAATCCGATCCGCTGCACGGATCTTTTGCGGATCCGCAGTCACACAGATTGACTGCTGGGGGGCGACAGTTTCCAGTGCTTTGGCAACAGAGCGTAAATTGCCCATGCCGTAATCAATCACTGCGATTTCAGACATATCAAATCCGAATTAATCCCGAAAAGGTTCAGGCCTATAAGGCGCCTTTGGTCGATGGCAGCTGGCCGAGCGCTCTTTCATCAAGCGTGACAGCCATACGTAATGCCCGGCCGAAAGCTTTAAAAATAGTTTCGGCAATATGGTGGGAATTACGACCTTTGAGATTATCGATATGCAATGTCATACCGGCGTGATTGACCAGACCCTGGAAGAATTCATAAAACAAGTCGACATCAAACTCGCCGATTTTGTCACGGGTAAAAGTGACATCAAATTCCAGGCCGGGGCGGCCCGATAAATCGAGCACCACGCGAGACAATGCTTCGTCCAGCGGGACATAAGCGTGACCATAGCGAATCACGCCTTTTTTATCACCCAGCGCCTGTTTCAGCGCTTGGCCAATAGTTATGCCGGTGTCTTCAACAGTGTGATGGGCATCTATATGCAAATCGCCTTTTGCTTTGACACTGAGGTCAAACAAGCCATGGCGAGCGATTTGTTCCATCATGTGATTCAGAAAAGGCACGCCGGTATCAGCTTGAAATTGTCCGGTGCCGTCCAGATTCAGTGAAACCTCGATTTGGGTTTCCAGCGTGTTACGCGCAATTTTTGCGCTACGAGCGGTCATGATGTTTCCTGAGATTGCTTGAATTGAAAGCAAATAATAACCGTTTGAGACCGTGGTTTAAAGCGTTATCATACAAGCCAGTTCAGATGGAAGCCGTGATGATACAAAATGCCGCCATAATTCCCCTGCTCAAGGATGTCGCCCGACAAGAGCATCAGTTGCAACTTACCTGTGATTCCTGTGCTTTATACAGCCTGTGTTTACCTCTGGGACTGCATCGTAATGATCTGGAAACACTGGACAGTATCATCAAGCGCAGTAAGCCTTTAGCCCGTGGTCAGGCGCTTTATAAGATGGCGGAAAGTTTTGATAGTTTGTATGTCGTGCGTTCCGGCGCATTTAAAACGACATTAACCGCCGCTGACGGTCGTGAACAAATTACCGGCTTTTATTTACCGGGTGATTTGATTGGTATGGACGCTATCCATACCGGACAATATCAGGCTTCTGCGACAGCATTGACCAGTAGCAGCGCTTGCGGTCTGCCTTATGACCGGCTGCAGGATCTGAGTCAGGCGATACCGGCCTTGCAGCAACAAATCTATAACCGGCTCAGCAAAGAGTTGGCCAATGACAAGCAATTATTGATGGCGCTTGGCCAAAAAACGGCGATGGAGAAGCTGGTCGGATTTTTAATGGCTTTATCACGGCGTTTTGAAGAACGGGGTTATGCAGCCAATCGCTTTCAATTACCGATGTCACGTATTGATATCGCCAATCATCTGGGGCTGGCAATAGAAACGGTCAGTCGTTTACTGACCCAGCTGAGCAACGGTGGCTTAATTGATTGTCAGGGCAAAATGATTGCATTGCTTGATAAACCACAATTAAAAATATTGTGTAATTAATAACTGGTTACAGCGAACTTGACCTGGATCAAGATGGTACAGTCCAGTGCTTTCTATCATGCACCTAACATCTTGTTGGAGTGCTGCTGTGAAATCTTTAATTACTATTGCTACCCTTGTCTTCCCTGTTTTGCTGCCACTACCGGCGCTGGCTTATGACGCTGGTGATTGGCTGGTCCGTGGTCGTGTTATTCATATTGCACCCAATGATGATAGTGGCACGCTGAAGCTGGGCAATGTTGATACGGGTCTGAAAGGCGTAAAAGTCGACAATGATACGGTGCCCGAGCTTGATATTACTTATATGCTCAGCCGTCATTGGGGCATGGAGTTGATCCTCGGTTACTCTGAACATACCGTCAAAGGCCGGCGTAATTGGTCAGCCTTGGGCGATGTTATAGACACCAAGGTGCTGCCACCAACGTTAACCCTGCAATATCATTTTTTACCGGACAACAGTTGGCAACCTTATTTAGGTCTCGGCGTTAATTACACCTATTTCTTCGATGAAAAAGTGGCTGGTTCGGTTTTACCGACAAGTGGTGACAGCGTCAAACTGGACAGCTCCTGGGGACTTGCCGTACAGGCCGGTATGGATGTGGCGATTAACCAAGACTGGTTTATCAATGTTGATTTGAAATATCTGGATATTGATACCACGGCGCACTTTAAAAATACCGCTGTGGGCGGTGCAGAAATTGATGCGGACATTGATCCCTGGGTATTTGGTGTCGGTATTGGTCGTCGTTTTTAATGACCGCTATCCAATCTTGCCTCCTGATCACTTTTGCCCGCTTTTAGCGGGCTTTTTTACAAGCTGTCAGCTGGTTGAATCAATGCTTTAAGCTTAATGCCAGAAAGCCTTAACGCCACGAAATAAGCCAATGCACTGCCACCAATCAACATGGCCAGCCATTGCGCGCGCAGCCACACAGAGGCTTGTTGCCAGGCTGAAATATCAGGCGTGAAATAAAGTAATATGGCCAATAAAACACCATTGGCGACCATCAGTTGGACAAAAAAGCGCAGCCAGCCATGGTGCGGCTGATAAACATTTATTTTGCGTAAGCCGCGATACAGTAAAAAAGCATTCAGCATGGCCGACAAAGCGGTTGCCAAAGCCAACCCCGCATGCGCCAGATAAATCATTAAGATGACATTCAGGCCCATGTTAACGACCATGGCGATGATGCCGATTTTGACCGGGGTTTTAGTGTCTTGACGGGCAAAATAACCGGGTGCCAGCACTTTGATGAAAATAAACGGCAATAACCCCAGACTGTAGGCCATTAGACTCAAAGATGCCTGATGGGCGTCATAAGGGGTAAATTCGCCATATTGAAACAGACTTAACAACAAAGGCTCAGCCAGTATCAACAGGCCCAGCATCGCCGGTGTAGCGATTATAAACACCCAGCGTAGCCCCCAATCGAGCGTATCGGAAAAGGCTCCACCGTCAGCACTGGCATGTTTTTTCGATAAATTGGGCAGGATCACTGTGGCCAGCGCAATGCCAAATACGCCCAGTGGAAACTCAACCAGACGATCCGAATAATATAACCAGGAAATGCTGCCGGTAATTAAAAACGATGCCAGCAAGGTATCAAGCAACAAATTAATTTGTGCGACAGATACCCCGAACATTGCCGGAATCATCAGCGTCAGAATTTTTTGTACGCCACTGTCTCGCCAAGCCCAGCGTGGTTTTGGTAAGCTGCCGATTTGTTGTAAAAAAGGGATTTGAAATACTAACTGCACCAGGCCACCAATAAATACCCCCCAGGCAAGGGCTTTGACCGGCTCATCCAGTAACGGGGCCAGCCAGATCGCGGCACCAATTAACGACAGATTTAAAAAAACCGGGGTAAATGCCGGGATGGCGAATTTGCCGAAACTATTGAGAATGGCGCCGCTTAATGCAGTCAGCGAGACAAACAGCAGATACGGAAAGGTAATCGCCAGCAATTGACCAGCCAGTTGCAGCTTGGCTGGCTCATCCAAAAAACCCGGCGCAAAAATCATGATGATGACAGGTGCTGCCAGCACGCCAATCAAGGTGATAAAAAACAGCACACCAAATAATGTGCCGGCTGTGGCGGCAATCAGGCTTTGTAAGTCTTTGTCGCCGCGTTCACGATATTCAGCAAGTACTGGAATAAAAGCTTGTGAAAATGCGCCTTCAGCAAATAAACGACGCAAAAAGTTAGGGATTTTAAAGGCGACAAAAAATACGTCAGCACCAACGCCGGCGCCGAAAAATCGAGCAATAACAATGTCACGGACAAAGCCCATGATCCGTGATAAAAAGGTCATCAGGCTGACGAGCAGCGTAGACTGAAACAGCTTTTCTTTCATGGGCATCCACGAGTTATCGCCCAGCCAATTAATTTGATGAGGCTGATGCAAGACTTAATTAAAAACATGCATTCTAAGCGTTTTCTGCTGATATATCTCGCCGTGGTTGGGTTTTTATTAGTGATTTATGTGGGCCAGCAGGCACCTTCCGATAGCGAAGACTCACTTGAGTCTATCGCGCAGGGCGCCTATCAATTAAAGACGCCAGTCCGTTTGCCCAATTTTTTATTGCGTGATGTGCAGCAGCGTTTGTATACCAATGCTGATCTGCGTGGACGTTGGCATTATATTTATTTTTACGATGGTGCTTGCCAGCCGCAATGTCAGGCAATTTGGCAGGTGCTCAGTAATCTGGCAGATCGTTATGCCGGTCAGCAATTAGGGTTTTGGGTGGTTGATGCCAGTCAGCAGCAACAGTTGTTGAATGCTCCACCCGCCTTGCCCGGTAATGTAAAGATTATTTATGACCCCAAAGCCGACCGACCTTTGCAACGTTTTTTTGCTGATGCGCAGGGCGAAGAAGCGTTATTGGCATCGCTATTTTTAATCGATCCTAATGGTCAGTGGCAGGCGGGGTTTCGGGCGCCGTTTACGTCATCAGCTTTACAACAGCTTTATTTAACGTTGCGCCAGGGGTTTGCTAAAGGCACTTAAACAGGATCTTGTGCTAATGCCTGACTAAAGCTTGCCATCAGTTCGTCCAGTGCGCTGGTGCGCCGGAAACTGGGACGCCAGACCAGGCCAATCTCTCGCCGGGCTTGTTGCTCTCCCTGCAGCGGTCTTAGCTCAATTTCTGCATGACGCACCATGTCCGAGTTAATCGCCATTTGTGGAATCAGCGTAATGCCCAGGCCACTGGCGACCATTTCAATCAGCGTATACAAACTGGTGGCTTGTACGCTCCTACGCTGGGCAGAGACCGGTAACTGACAGGCACTCAGGGCATGTTCCCGCATACAATGACCTTCGGCCAGTAGCAGTAACTCTCCTACCGGCAATTGATCCGGTCTGAGTGAGTCAAATTTCGCTAAAGGATGTGATTTTGGTAACGCCACCCAGAAAGGTTCTTCAGCAAATATGTGCGCTGTTAAATTTCGGGTGTTAAACGGGAATGCCAGTACAGCAACATCCAAAGTGCCGGCTTCAATTTGATCCAATAGCCGGTCAGATTGATCTTCAATCAGTAAGACTTCAAGTTGTGGCAGATTCTTACGGACGGCCGGTAAAACGCGTGGTAATAAAAACGGGCTAATGGTCGGAATAACACCAATGCGAATACGACCTGCTAAAGGATTGTTAGCAGAGTGCGCCAGGTCCACCAGATCATCGGTTAATGACAGGATTTGCCGGGCACGGCGGGCGATATCCTCGCCCATCGGCGTGGTCAGAACTTTACGATTAGTGCGTTCTAACAGCGCGGTTTCCAGTAAGTCTTCCAGATCCTGAATACCGGCACTGAGCGTGGATTGCGTGACGAAACATTTTTCAGCGGCTTTACCGAAATGTTTTTCTTCAATCACCGCGGTAAGGTACTGCAATTGACGGAGTGTTGGCATGCGCATAAATCGAAAAATCCAATTATTAAACGGTTAATCATTTATTAGACATACGTTAGCACAAAACTTAAACTAGCCATATGGTTTAACTAATAAGGATTAATTATGCGTCAGTGGCAATGTGTGGTCTGCGGTTTTATTTATGATGAAGCACGAGGTTTGCCAGAAGATGGTATTCCGCCAGGCACCACCTGGGATGATATTCCTGAAGACTGGGAGTGTCCTGAGTGTGGTGTTGGTAAAGGTGATTTTGAGATGATTGAAATCTAATAGCCAATTGTTTCAGTATTCAACACGCATGATCCTAGTCATGCGTGTTTTATTCCATCCCCTTTCATTTTCTGAAAAGCATACGAGTGCTTAGCCAACTTCAAATTCTCCAGTTTCGTAATTTAAATAAAGTGCTGCTGTCACCGGCAACGCGGGTGAATTTGATATTAGGTGAAAATGGTGCCGGCAAAACCAGTCTGTTAGAAGCAATCCATTTGCTCGGTCTGGGTCGTTCATTTCGAACCCGGCAGTTAAAAAATATTGTTGAATATGACAATTCCCAGTGTCAGGTGATTGGCAAGATTGCTGGCAGAATTCCGGTCGGTTTTCAATTTGATTTACAGCATGGTGTACAAATTCGACTCAATAATGCACCACTCAAAAAACTGTCTGAGTTGGCCAGCCATTTGCCGTTGCAATTTATTCCCGCTAATTGCCATGAGTTTTTTGAGTTGGGTCCCCGCTTTCGCCGCAAACTGGTCGACTGGGGATTGTTTCACGTGGAACAGGCCTTTTTATACCATTGGCAATCGTATAAAAAATGTCTGCAGCAACGTAACGCTGGCATTCGACAACATAAAACAGATCCGGAAATTCAACTATGGGATCCGCACTTAGTGCGTCATGGTGAGCAGCTTAACAACTTACGTCAGTCGTATTTGCAACAATTGTTGGAAGTGTTCAAACCGATTTTTTGCCGCATCTGCCCCGAAATGGCAGAGACCAAATTTACGCTCCGATATCTTTCTGGTTGGCCCAAAGGTCATTCATTCGCAGATGTTTTACGTGAAACACTGGAGCGGGATCGGGCGCTGGCTTACACCCGATCGGGGGCACATGCAGCAGATTGGTCATTAAGAATGGATGGTGCTGATCCGGCTGAAATGTTATCCCGTGGTCAGCAAAAGCTATTTTATTTGGCGTTGAGTTTGGCGCAGATTGAGTTGTTAATGCAGCGTCGACAAACCGAAACGCTGTTATTGATTGACGATTTAAGCTCAGAACTTGATGAGCAACATCAGCAAATCGTCCTAACATTGTTGGCAGAAATGCCAGTACAAAGCTTTATTTCAAGTACCAATATGGCTTTATCGGGCCACTTATTTGAGCAGCAACAGCATGCAGTGTTTCACGTGAAACAGGGCAAATTGGAAAGCGTCAATGCGCCTGTCGCCGATGGCCGATACATAGTAGAATGATAGGTTAAACCACGCGTTGTACAGGAAGCGAAGATTTATGACCACTGACAATAATAATAGTTACGATTCCAGCAACATCAAAGTATTGAAAGGCTTGGATGCGGTCAGGAAACGTCCCGGCATGTATATCGGTGACACCGACGACGGTACCGGTTTACATCACATGGTGTTTGAGGTCCTGGATAACGCGATTGATGAATCGCTCGCCGGTCACTGTACAGAAATCAATGTCCGTATTCATGCCGATGATTCGGTTTCCGTTGAAGATAACGGCCGTGGTATTCCGGTGGACATTCATGAAGAAGAAGGTGTGTCAGCCGCGGAAGTTATTATGACGGTGCTGCACGCCGGCGGTAAGTTTGATGATAATTCATATAAAGTTTCTGGTGGTTTGCATGGCGTCGGCGTTTCCGTTGTTAATGCCCTGTCGAAAAAATTGACCATGGAAATTCATCGCAACAACACAATTTATCGACAAAGTTATACCCATGGCGTGCCGGATTCATCGCTGGAAGGTTTTGAGGCAACTGATCATACCGGTACCAAAATACAGTTCTGGCCTAGCGAAGATACTTTTACCAATAATCTTTTATACGATTATAAAATTCTGGCGAAACGAATTCGTGAACTGGCGTTCTTGAATTCTGGTGTGCGAATTGTTTTGACCGATGAGCGTGACGAACGCAGTGAAGTGTTTCATTACGAAGGTGGTATCAGCGCCTTTGTTCAGCATTTAAATAAAAATAAAAACGGCATTCACGAAAGTATTATTGATATCACCGGTACCCGTGATGATGTCGTGGTTGAATTATCGATGCAGTGGAATGATTCCTATCAGGAAAATATTTACTGCTTTACCAATAATATTCCGCAGCGTGATGGCGGTACCCATTTGGCAGGTTTCCGTGCCGCGTTAACCCGCACCCTGAATCAATATATTGATAAAGAAGGACTTGCCAAAAAATCCAAAGTTGAAACCAGTGGTGATGATGCCCGTGAAGGTTTGACGGCAGTGTTGTCGGTAAAAGTGCCAGATCCCAAGTTTTCATCACAAACCAAAGACAAGCTGGTGTCTTCAGAAGTCCGGTCTATTGTTGAATCGCTGGTTAACGAGCATTTCAGTGATTTCCTGCTGGAACATCCGAATGATGCCAAGCTGATTGCCAACAAAATGATTGATGCGGCCCGTGCCCGTGATGCGGCACGTAAGGCCCGTGAATTAACCCGTCGTAAAGGCGTGCTGGATATTGCCGGACTGCCCGGTAAATTAGCGGATTGTCAGGAGCGTGACCCTGCCCTGTCTGAATTGTTTTTAGTGGAAGGGGACTCTGCCGGCGGTAGCGCCAAACAGGGCCGTGATCGTCGCACGCAGGCAATTTTACCGTTAAAAGGTAAAATTCTTAACGTCGAGCGTGCCCGTTTTGACAAGATGATTAGTTCTGCTGAAGTCGGCACCCTGATCACAGCACTCGGCTGTGGTATCGGCCGCGATGAATATGATCCGGAAAAACTGCGTTATCACCACATTATCATCATGACCGACGCCGACGTTGACGGTTCGCATATCCGCACCCTGCTGCTGACCTTTTTCTACCGGCAAATGCCAGAGTTGATTGAGCGTGGCCATGTTTATATTGCGCAGCCACCGTTATACAAAATCAAAAAAGGCAAACAAGAGCGCTATGTTAAAGATGATGCCGAAATGGAGCGTTATCTGACTGAAGTAGCTTTGAATAACGCCAGCTTGTATCCAAGCACCGATGCAGCGCCTATCGAAAGCAGTGCACTGGGTTTGCTGGTTGAGGAATATCAGACCATAACCGCTATCGTGCGTCGGCTGGCGAATCATTACTATCCTGCGTTTTTGGACCAATTGCTCTATCAGCCTGCGATTCCGAAATTTGATGATGAACAAGCGATGACGGAGTGGCTGGCGCAAATTAACGCTATGCTCAATCATGGTATGCCTACCGGCACGGCTTATCAGCTCAATGTCGCTAAACACGATAAAGAGCCATTACCGCACATCAATATCAGTTTCAGTCGTCATGGCATCAGCACCGATTACCATGTTCCCGGCGAATTTTTTGCCAGTACCGAATACAACAAAATCCTGTCTTTTGCCAATAAAATCAATGGTTTGATTGGTGCCGGTGCACGTATTGTCCGCGGTGAACGGGAAGAGCCAATTCGTGATTTTGCGCAGGTGGTACGCTGGTTATTGGCCGAAGCGCGTCGTGGTCAGCATGTGCAGCGCTACAAAGGGCTGGGCGAAATGAATCCGGAGCAATTGTGGGAAACCACAATGGATAAATCCAAGCGTCGTTTATTACAAGTCCGGATCACCGACGCCATAGCTGCTGACGAAACCTTTAACACTCTGATGGGTGATAATGTCGAACCGCGTCGCGAATTTATCGAAACCCATGCGCTGCAAGCCTCTAATTTAGATATCTAATGCGCTAGATAACGGCATAAAAAAAGGCCCGAAAGGGCCTTTTTTGTGGGTTACGATATCAATGCAGTTTGATTTTAGGGTGCACACTACGCCGGAACAAATGCGATAACGACAGCATCACTACCCGGAACGGGCCAAATAAAGCAGTTTGATGCATTTTATATAGCGATAAATACATCATCCGTGCCATGAAACCTTCAATCATCATGCTGCCACGACTAAGGTTACCCATCAGGTTACCAACAGTGCCGTAGCGTCCCAAAGAAACCAGAGAGCCGTAATCGTGATAATGATACTCAGGAATGGTTTTACCTGACATGCGGTTAACCATTGATTTGTATGCCAGAGATGCCATTTGATGCGCAGCCTGCGCACGTGGCGGCACGTTTTGCTCCTGCCCTACCCATTTGCAGGCTGCGCAATCACCAATGGCATAGATGTCATCATCGAGGCTGGTTTGCAGTGTTTGCCGTACCACCAACTGATTCATCCAATTGGTTTCCAGACCATCAATATCTTTCAAAAATTCAGGCGCTTTAATACCCGCTGCCCAGACTTTAATCGATGATGGAATGTCTTTACCGCTTTGCGTTTTGATGCCGGATTCGGTGACTTCAATAACCCGCTCGCCAGCCAGCACTTCGACCCCTATCTCACGCAATTCTTTTAAGGCAGCATCAGAAATATTATCCGGCAAGCCCGGCAAAATACGATCAGCTGCTTCAATTAACGTCAGTTTGACATCTTGCGGATCAACTTCATCGAGGCCATAAGCGGTTAAAAGATGTGAGACTTCATGCAACTGGGCGCATAACTCAACACCGGTTGCGCCAGCACCAACGATGGCAATATTCAACTGGCCTTCATCAAGTGGCCGGCCCTGGGTATGCGCTTGCAAATAGGATTGCAGCAATTGTTTCTGGAAGGCCTCTGCTTGTTTTGTGGTGTCCAGAAACAGGCAGTGATCGCTCACACCTTTTATACCAAAATCATGACTGACACTACCCACAGAAATGATCAGGTAATCGTAGTCAAAACTGCGCCGTGGAATAATTTCAACACCATCTTCACTATAGGTTGGTGCCAGAGAAATCTGTTTTTTCTCACGATCCAGGCCATCCATGCGACCTAAACGAAAGCGGAAGCCGCTGCACATTGCCTGACTGAGATATTCAATTTCGTCTTCATGCGAATCTAATGTGCCGGCAGCGACCTCATGCAAAAGCGGTTTCCAGATATGGGTATGCGTGTTGTCAACCAGTGTTATCTGCGCTTTATTTTTTTTGCCGAGCTTTTTACCGAGCTTGGTGACCAGTTCCAGTCCGCCGGCGCCGCCGCCAACAACTACAATTTTAGGAACAGCATTTGACATAGATTTGAGACTCCAATGAATCCATTGCAATGATTTATTAGGCTTTATTCTAACGTATTCGCTTTTCCGCACCTACGTTAATTTTTACTCGGAGTGCTGACTCTGGCAAAATTTACGTTTAACCAGTAATCGAGATGCCAGCATGCAAGCACGCCCTGATCGACCCCGTCTCGCCTGGGCGGTGACCGGTTCCGGACACTATCTTGACGAATGTCTGGAAATTATTCGTGATCTGGATGATGTAGATTTGTTTTATAGCCGCGCCGGTGAAGAGGTGCTGCGCATGTACGGTCATGATCCCAAGGCTCTGAATGCCAATAGCCGCTATTATCACGACCGTGCCGCCAGCGCTCCCCCGGTCGGCCTGTTCTATCGTGGTGATTACCATACACTGGTGGTGGCGCCGGCAACATCCAATACGGTCGCCAAAATGGTTGCGGGTATTTCCGACTCATTAGTAACGAATGTTTTCGCACAGGCAGGCAAATGCCGGGTACCCAGTATTGTGTTGGCTTGTGATGCAGAAAGCGAAGTCGATACCCCTGCCCCGGATCGCATTGTCAGACTATGGCCCAGACGAATAGATTTAACCCATACCGAGACTTTAAAGCAATTTGAGGCAACCATCGTGGTTGATTCATCGGAAGCGCTAAAACAGGCCCTCAAAGCCCGTATGGAAGAAGTTAATACAGTCCGTGGCTGAAAAAATTCTGTTTCTTACCGGCAAGCTGGCAGAGCCCAGCGTGAATAAAGTGTTGCAACAAATGCAGCCATTGCCATTTGACTATCGGATACATCAGCTCGGTGTCTCGGTGGCAGCGCTGATGACTGATAAAATGATTGGTAGGCGTATGCAGCCGGAGCAATATCAGGACTGTGACCGCATTATCGTGCCTGGCCGATGTCGCGGCGATTTGGAACAACTGAGTGCCCAGCTGGGCATACCCGTTGAGCGTGGTCCGGAAGAAATTAAAGATCTACCGTTATTTTTTGGCCGCGCCAAAAAACCAGTGGATATGAGTCAATACGCTGTACAAATCTTTGCTGAAATCGTCGATGCGCCACAAAGGAGTATTGACAGTATTATCGAACGTGCCCGTTATTATGCCGATAACGGTGCCAATGTGATTGATATTGGCTGTCTGCCGGAAGAGCCGTTCCCGCTAATGGAAGAAGCTATTCAGGCATTGCATGATAACGGTCTTAAAGTAAGTGTAGACTCACTTTCAATTGATGATCTGCGCCGCGCTGCTAATGCTGGTGCTGACTTTTTACTGAGCCTCAGTGAAGACACTATCGATTTAGCCAAAGAAACCGATGCGGTGCCAATTTTAGTGCCGTCGCCCAACCATACCGGTTCGATAGCTTCATTAGAGCGGGCCATTGAGGTTATGGAAAAGCTGGGGAAACCATGGATTGCTGATCCCATACTGGATCCGATTCATTTTGGTTTTGCGGAATCGATCACGCGTTATCATGTCTTGCGTCAGCGTTATCCAGAGGCGTCAATTATGATGGGTGTTGGCAATTTGACCGAACTGACCGATGCCGACACCAGCGGTATTAACGCTATTTTGTTTGGTATTATTTCTGAGCTCAGTATCACCCATGTGTTGGCGACAGAAGTCAGCCCCCATGCCCGTAATGCTATCCGCGAAGCTGATATTGCCCGGCGTATGATGTATGCCGCGCAGCAGGATAATAGTCTGCCTCGCGATATTACCGGTGATTTGTTAATTCATCATGATCGCCGGCCATTTCCGGATACTGATGCCGAAATCCGCGATTTGTCAGCAACCGTGAAAGATCCCAATTACCGGATCAAAACCAGTACAACAGGCGTGTCTATATTTAATCGTGACGGGTTTTGGCAAGAAACCGATCCGTTTGCTTTTTACCCGCATCTGGATATCGATGGCGATAGCGGTCATGCCTTTTATCTGGGTGTTGAACTGGCGCGCGCTGAAATCGCCTGGCAACTGGGTAAACGCTACAACCAGGATGAACCATTACGCTGGGGCACGGCAGTACAATTCAGTGAAGAAGATTTACGCAAACAAACCGCAGAAGGCACCACGCTTCGCAAACAGAATCAGTGCGGGCCGCCGGAAAAGCCGGCCAGAAAACCACGCAAACGGAGCGAATGTGGACCGCCTAAAAAGTAAAATTCATGAGGTGATTGTCACCACGTTGACCGCTGATGGTCAGCCGCATCATGCGCCAATGGGCATTTCTGAAGTGAATGGTCACTTTCTTATTAAGCCATTCAAACCATCATCTACTTACAATAACTTAATACGCAGCGGCCAATGCTGCATTAATTATACTGATGATGTCCGGGTGTTTGCCGGGGCCCTGACGGGGCGCCGAACCTGGCCCTCTTTACCCTGTCAGATGATTGAAGGCCAACACCTTGCGCAGGCTTTGGCACATTCTGAATTACAGGTAATCGACACCGATGATGCCAATCCGCGTGCCAGTTTTACTGCTGAAGTAAAATACGAAATGAATCACGCACCGTTTCGTGGCTTTAACCGGGCACAAAGTGCCGTGGTCGAAGCGGCGATCCTGGTGAGCCGGCTGCAAATGCTGTCTGCCGATAAAATCAAAACTGAATTAGCTTATCTGACCATTGCCATCGACAAAACCGCTGGCGATCGTGAGTTAGAAGCCTGGGGCTGGTTAATGACAAAAATACGGGAGGCCGGCATTGAAATTTGAACGTCAGCGCTGGCTGGCCAGTGTGCAGTCTTTGTCTGAAGCCAAACAATTAGCCGACTATTTGCCGGATTTGTTGGATATGAAAAATCCCGCTGATGGCGCACTGGGTGCCCTGCCCGTTGCCACAGTTAAACAAATAGTTAACTGGTTGGCCGGTCGTTGTCAGAGTAGCGCCACCATTGGTGATTTGCCAATGCAGCCAGCACGGATACAAACCGCCTTGCTTGAGATGCAACAAACAGGTGTCGATTATTTGAAAGTTGGCTTATTTAATGGCGCGGCGTTAGTTGATTGTCTACGGCATTTAAAAATGTTTTTGCAACAGTTTGATACGCCGGTTATCGCTGTATTATTTGCTGATCAACAATATGATAAGTCAGTACTTACTAATATTTTAGATGCGGGTTTTTCAGGGGTTATGTTGGATACGGCTAATAAAAATGGCCAGCATTTATTGGATCATCAGACCCCGGAGCAACTGCAACTATTTGTAAATAGCGTTAAATCCCGGCAACGTTTGTGCGGTCTTGCAGGTGCATTGCGCGCCGAAGACATTGCGGTTTTAAAGCCGCTGGGCGCTGATTATCTGGGGTTTCGCAGTGCGCTTTGTCCACTGCGTCAACGCCAGCAGGATTTGGCTATTTCGGCCGTACAACAGCTGGTTGATAAATTAGCTGCGCCAGTGCCACAGGCACCAGCGCAGCTTTGTGAAGAGACGTTTTAACCGGCTTTAGCCAACGGCTGTTGTCGCAGTTTTTTGGTGGCTTTGACCATGGCCTCAAGAGCAGCTTTAACTTCCGGCCACTGGCGCGTTTTCAGACCACAATCCGGATTGACCCATAAACGCTGTGCAGGGATAAATTGCAAAGCTTGTTCAAGCAGCGCTTCGATAGCTTGCTGGTCGGGAATATTCGGACTGTGAATATCGTATACGCCCGGACCAATCGCATTGGGATAACGGAATTGTTCAAAAGCCTGCAATAGCGCCATCTGTCCTCGAGAGGTTTCAATGGTGATAACGTCGGCATCCATCGCGGCAATCGCCGGCATAATGTCATTAAACTGCGAATAACACATATGGGTGTGGATTTGTACATCATCGGCGACCCCATTGGCGGTCAGCCGGAAACTGCCAATCGCCCAATCCAGATAATCCGGCCAGTCTTTCTGCCGCAGTGGCAGCCCTTCGCGTAACGCCGCTTCGTCTATTTGAATAATCGCTAAACCAGCAGCTGCTAAATCCTGCACCTCATCACGAATCGCCAGCGCAATTTGCTGACAAGTTTGGCTGCGCGGTTGATCGTCACGGACAAAAGACCAGTTGAGAATGGTGACCGGCCCGGTCAGCATGCCTTTGACCGGTTTATCGCTGAGGCTTTGTGCGTATTCTGCCCAACGGACCGTCATCGGCTCTGGCCGCGCGACATCGCCAAATAAAATCGGTGGCTTGACGCAGCGTGATCCATAGGATTGCACCCAGCCCTGCTGACTAAAGGCAAAGCCGCTCAGTTGTTCTCCAAAATATTCGACCATATCGTTGCGTTCAGCTTCGCCATGCACCAGCACGTCGAGATCCAGCTGTTCCTGTAGTTTAACGCACTCGGCAATTTGCCGGCGCATGGCGATTTGATAGTCTTCGCCACTGATTTTACCTTGTTTAAATTGGGCGCGAATTTGCCGGATATCGCTGGTTTGCGGGAACGAGCCGATCGTCGTCGTTGGCAATAACGGTAAATTTAACTTGCCTTGTTGCAACCACTCGCGCTGCGGATAAGTACTTTGACGTTGCTGCATTTGCGGCGTATTCGCTGCAACGCGCTGCCGCACTTTGGGATCATGATTGCGTACCGATTGTCGCCGGCTGTTGATTGCCTGCTGATGGCTTGCAAATTCATCAGCAACATTTTCAACGCCTGTATTCAGCGCTTTTTTGAGCAGGGTTAATTCATCGAGTTTTTGTAAGGCAAAAGCCAGCCAGCTTTTGATGTCCGGATCCAGGCCGGTTTCGGCATCTAAGTCGACCGGCACATGTAATAGAGAGCAACTGGGCGCCAGCCATAAACGATCGCCAAGAAGTTGTTGTAAAGGCTGCAGCACAGTCAACCAATCCTGGAGGTCGGTTTTCCAGATATTGCGGCCATCAATGACGCCCAGCGAGACCACCTGATTAACTGACAGCCAGTCGACAACTTTTATGATTTCGTCACGGCCATTGCTGACAGTGTCGATATGCAAGCCGGCGACCGGTAAACTGCAAGCCAGCGGCAGATTGTCCCCGAGCTCACCAAAATAGCTGGTTAGCAGTAATTTCACCGGTGCTTTACTAAGTTGGAAGTACGTCTGCTCAAAGGCCTGCTGCCAGGGCCGATCTAAATCAGTGACCAGAATAGGTTCATCAATTTGCAGCCAGCTGACGCCGGCGTCAGCAAGTTGATTGAGAATGTCCTGATAGCTGGCCAATAACGCTGGCAATAAATCCAGCAGATCACTGTTATCGGTGGCCTTGCCTAATTTCAAATAACTGAGCGGCCCGAGGATCACTGGTTTGCCGTTAATGCCCTGATCTTTTGCTTCCTGCCATTGTTTGAGCAAGTTCTCCGGATTTGCCGAAAATTGCGTGTCAGCGCTGAATTCAGGCACCAGATAATGGTAATTGCTGTTAAACCATTTGGTCATGGCTGCTGCGGCTGTCTGGTTACAACAAGCCTGTTCATCCGCCTGGCCACGCGCCGCCAGAAAATATTGCTGCAAGCTATCTCCCTGCTGGGCCCGCGTCGGCAAATTACCCACCATAACGCTGGTGTCCAATACATGATCGTAAAGACTGAAATCCCCGACCGGCAGCCAGTCTAAATCTTGCTGCAACTGCCAATGTTCACGGCGCAAATCGGCGGCCGTTTCGAGTAATTGACTGGCATCTTGTTCACCACGCCAGAATTTTTCCAGGGCAAACTTCAGTTGCCGCTGGCGGCCAATGCGGGGAAATCCCAAATTATGAATCAGTGCCATAACACGCTCCTTTTAAAAAGCGCCATTGTAGTCAGGCTAATCCATGAGTAATAATGATATTAATTTACTTTTAGATGAGGATAATTCATAAATGATCGAGCGTGCCCACCTCAAAATCATTGCGGCGTTGGCCGAAAATGGCAGTTTAACGGCCGCAGCCAATGCGTTATTTGTGACCCAGTCAGCCCTGTCACACCAAATTCGTTATCTGGAAAACAAACTGGAGATATCTCTTTGGCAGCGTGAGGGTCGTAAATTACGGCTGACACGGGCTGGCGAGCTATTATTGCAGGTGGCCAGACAGGTTTTACCGGTGTTTGAACAAACCGAACAAACGCTGAAGGCTTATGCCAGTGGCCGTGCCGGGATCTTGCGGTTGGGCGTTGAGTGCCATCCTTGTTATGAATGGCTTAAAGGAGTGCTGGGCGCTTATTTGCGGGCAATGCCGGAGATGGATGTCGATATCCGCCATCAGTTTCAGTTTTCGGGAATGCAGGCGTTACTGAACCAGCATGTGGACCTGCTGGTGACGCCCGATAAGCTGGTCACACAAGGTATTCAATATGTGCCTTTGCTTGATTATGATCTGGTGCTGATGGTGGCTAATGAACATCCTTTGGCTGACAAGCCCTATGTGGATGCTGAAGATTTAGCTGATAGCTTATTGCTGACGTTTCCGGTGGCGCCAGAGCGTTTGGATGTGTTCAGCCAGTTTTTGCAGCCAGCCGGTATTTTACCTGCCAGTAAGCAGATCCAGTCGCTGGAAATCATGCTACAAATGGTGATTTTAAATCGCGGAGTCACGGTATTGCCCGACTGGTTAGCAAGGGAAATCGCGGCTCAGGAAGCGGTATCAATTTGTCGTTTGGGGCCTGCAGGCCTGCCAAAAACATTGTTTGCCGCGATCCGTGAAGCAGATACTGATATTGATTACATTCAGGAATTTATTAGCTTAAGCTGCCATCACCAGTTGTAGTCATCACGCTTCGTCGAGTACGCGATATAACGTTTCGCGGATCGATTGCGGCTCAAACGGTTTGTCGAGTAACGCTGAGATACCGGCCTGTTGTACCTGGCCTAAACGGGTTTGATTTTGCTCACTGGTAACCATCAGGATGGGCATAAAACTATTGCCGAGCTCGCCACGGATGTATTGGGTCAGCGCCTGACCATCCATATCGGGCATATTTAAATCGGTTATCACCAAGTCAAAATCATCTTGTTGCAGTAATTTAACGGCATCAACACCATTTTCGGCTTTGGCAATATAACCGATACCCAGATCTTCCAGCACCCGGCCAATATGATTGCGTGCAGTCAGACTGTCATCAACCAGCAGTACTCTTAAATTGGCGGCATCGTAGTTTTGCAGGGTTAATTCCTGGGGATCCAGATAATCCAGCGTGGTCCGCAGCGCCCGGCGTAAATCATCCGCAACAAATGGTTTGGGTAAAATTGCCACCACGCCGGCCTGACGAAGTGGTTCCAGCGTGTTGAAGTCGGTTTCGCTGGAAATCAGCATAAAATTGCAGGCTGCATGCTTATCATCGGCGCGGATTTGCAACAATAAATCGGCAGCGGTCATATCCGGTAAGTACATGGCGCTGATCACCAGATCCGGCGGATATTGTTTGATTAAATCTAAGGCAGCAGCGCCATCACCTACCCCGTCAATTTTGCTTACACCGGCTTCCTGCAGCTGACGCATAATGATTTTTAATTGCATTGCTGACGGCTCGACCAGCAGGATCGACAACTCAGCTTCACTGACATTGAACATAATTTAAAAATTAACTCCGAACCAAACTAACCGCAACTTGCTCTCGCCGGGCTGAGCCCGTCAATAGCTCAATCAGCGTTAACGCAAAATCCATCGCGGTTCCCGGCCCACGGGAAGTGACACGACGACCATCCACCACCACCGCTTGTTGCTGCAATTTTATCTGTGGCCAACTTTCAGCCTCTAACACACCGGGATAAGCTGTGGCCTGAAAACCGTTCAATAAGCCGGCAGAAGCCAGAACCAGGGGGGCTGCACAAATTGCTGCCAGCCATTTTTTCTGGTCTGCCATACGTTTCAGTAATTGATGCATGCGTGGATCGGCATTGAGATGATCGGCACCGGGTTGACCACCTGGCAACACGATCATGACAAAATCATCTTCCAGCACAGCATTCAGTTCCACGTCAGCCAGTAAGGTAACCCCTCGGCTGGCCGTCACCGCCAGGTCTGCTGACAGACTGGCAGTGACCACATCTATTTGGGCACGACGCAATAAATCGATGAGTGTGACGGCTTCCAGCTCTTCACAGCCTGTGGCAAGCGGGATTAGTACTTTGCTCATCAATTATATCTCAGCGTTTACCTTGCAAAATGGTCATGCCCTTGAGCAGGTTTAATGCTTGAGACAGCGCATAATCACGCACTGCTAATGGCTGATTTTTGATATCGTCAGCTTCAACATCGGTGGTTTGCGGATCAATGGCATCCGGCGCAATTTGCTCATCAGCTTCCGGTTTTTGGCCGTTTTCCAAGTGGCGTGTCAAATCCGCTTCACGTAAAGGGGTGAACGCACTATCTTCCACTGCAGATACCTTAATGCCTTCAATAGCAATATCAGGCTCAATACCATCAGCCTGTATGGAGCGGCCATTTGGCGTGTAATAACGCGCAGTGGTCATTTTAACGGCTGTATCATTGGTCAGTGGCATGACCGTTTGTACCGAACCTTTACCAAAGGATTTACTGCCAACAATTACTGCTCGCTGATGATCCTGCAGCGCACCGGCAACGATTTCTGATGCGGACGCCGAACCACCATTGATCAATACAATAATCGGTGCGCCATTAAGCATATCGCCGGGCTTAGCCTGGAATTTCTGATCGGCATCATCGATACGGCCTTCGGTGTAAACAATCAGGCCTTTGTCGATAAAGGCATCGGAGACATCAACGGCAGCATCCAATACCCCGCCTGGATTATTACGTAAATCCAGTACCAGGCCTTTCAGATCATTATCATTGTCTTTTTTCAGCTCGCTAATCGCATCGCGGACACTTTGACCGGTCGGTGATTGGAAGGTAGAGATACGCAGATAACCATAGCCTTCTTCCAGTGTTTCAAATTTAACGCTTTTGACTTTGATGATGGCTCGGGTCAATTCCAGCATCAGCGGTTTGTCTTCGCCTTCGCGGATAATGGTCAGCTGAATTTTGCTGCCGGGTTCACCGCGCATGATATCGACAGCGTCATTCAACGACATGCCTTTGACCGGTTTATCATCAAGACGAATAATCAAGTCACCCGCTTCAACACCGGCTTCAGCAGCCGGTGTGTCATCAATCGGGGCAACCACTTTGACGAAACCATCTTCCATAGAAACTTCGATGCCGAGGCCGCCAAACTCACCACTGGTACCTTCTCGCAACTCTTTGAAACCATCCAAATCCAGGTAACTGGAATGTGGGTCCAGCCCTGACAGCATGCCGCGGATGGCATTTTCAATTAATTCTTTGTCTTCTACCGGCTCAACATAGCTGCTTTTAATGCGCCCAAAAATTTCCGAGAAAGCCCGCAAATCATCAATCGGCAAATCGGGTTCGGTCGGGGTGCGATCGGCAAACACCATCTGGCCGAAAATCAAGGTCATACCTAGTAAAGCACCCGCAGTTAACAGGCTTATATCGCGTTTCACAAACTTCATATTGATTCCTTATTTAACAGCTTAGCTTTGCTTTTGCAGCCATTTCAGCGGGTCAGCCGGACTGCCTTTGTGGCGAATTTCAAAATACAGGCCGGACATTTGCCGAACCCCCTGATTACCGCTTTGTGCAATGGTGTCACCGGTTTCCACGATATTACCAACAGACTTCAGCAGACTGTCGTTATTACCATACAAACTCATAAATTGACCGCCATGATCGATGATTAGCAACAAGCCAAAGCCTTTCATCCAATCGGCAAAAACGACTCTGCCGGCAGCGCTGGCACGAACGGCATTGCCAGCATCAGCAGCAATCATGATGCCTTTCCAGCGGAGTTTACCAAGATTTCTGGGCTCACCATAGCGCGCCAGCAGTTTGCCCTGTAATGGCCATAATAATTTGCCATTGAGACCCGAAAAATTCGCTAAAGGTTGCTGCTGTTTATTCACCGGTGGTTTGGCAATCGACTTTTTATTTAAATCAGCCAATAGTTTTTGCAGTGCCTGCTCCTGCTGGCGCAGGCTGTCAAGCTGTGCAGTCTGTGAGCTTATCTTTTTATCCAGTGCTGCCAGCGTGGTTTCACGCTGTTGTTTTTCAGCGTTCAGTGAGGCTTGTTGAGCGGTTTGTTCGGCCAGCAATTGTTGTAAATCTTTCTGAGCGGAAAATACGGCTTTTTGCTCATCACTGAGGCTGGCCAGCAGGCTGTCAATTTCTGACAGTTGCTGTTGTCGGGCCGTGTGAAAATATTTGTAGTAGGTGTGATGGCGACTGATTAATGCCGGATCCTGCTGATTCAGTAATATCTTTAAATAGCCGGGCTGCGCATGCATATAGGCAGCCCGCAGTTGCTTGTATAAATCGTCCAATTGCGCCTGCTGCTCAACTTTTTGTTCGCCCAGCTGTTGTTCTAATTGTTTAACTTTTTGATCCTGCTCATCGATGGCCAGTTGTGTTTTTTTCAGTGCCTGGCTGATTTCAGAGACTTTCAGGCTTTGCCGGCGTAATTGCTGGTAAAGCGCTTCTTTGCTCTGCTTATCTGCAGACAGCGATTCACTGATTTTATCGATCTGACTGCGAACTTCACCGAGTTCTTTTTTTGGCTCGTCAGCCAATGCCACAACATGCATCAGCAGAGCGAAAATTAACAAAAAGACACGAGACATATTTGGCGAGATCAGTTTAATTTCACCAGTAAATGCTGGCTCATTTCATCAGGAATCGGTAAATCCATCAGTCTGAGCATGGTCGGTGCGATATCAGATAAATTGCCTTGCGGCGCACATTGGCCGGACCGGCCGGCATACAATAGCGGCACAACATTGCTGGTATGCGCGGTGTGCGCCTGACCTTGTTCATCATCCTGCATTTTTTCAGCATTACCGTGATCAGCGGTCACCAGCATTTCCCCACCCGCTTCTTTTAAGGCTGACCAAATCCGGCCCAGACAATTATCCAGCGTCTCAACAGCCTTAACGGTGGCCGCAAAGTTGCCGGTATGGCCGACCATGTCGGCGTTGGCAAAATTGCAAATAATCACATCAAATTTATTGCTATGAATAGCTTTGACCAGCTGATCGGCAACTTCAGGTGCGCTCATTTCGGGTTGCTCATCGTAAGTTTCGACTTTGGGTGATGGCACCAGAATGCGTTCTTCGCCTTCATAGGGCAGATCGCGACCACCATTAAAGAAAAACGTGACATGGGCGTATTTTTCGGTTTCGGCGATGCGGAGTTGGCGCAGGCCCAGCTGCGAGACGTAATCACCCAGCAAATTGTTGAATTTTTCCGGTGGATAGGCGGCCGTTGCCGTGAAATCTTTTTTATATTCTGTCAATGTGACAAAGGCGCTTAAGGCAATCTGCCGGGGTTTGGCAAACGCATCAAAACCCTCTTTAATAAAGCATTCACTAAGTTCACGAGCGCGATCAGAACGGAAATTCATAAAAAAGATGCTGTCGCCATCTTGTAATTTCACGGCGTCGCCAATCACAGTTGCTTTGACGAATTCATCATTTTCATCCCGTGCATAAGCAGCATCAAGGCCAGCCTGTACCGTGTCAGCATGAAATTCGGCTTCACCTTCGCTAATCAGGCGATAAGCCTGTTCGACCCGATTCCAGCGTTGATCCCTATCCATGGCATAAAAGCGGCCAATTATGCTGGCAGTTTTACCAATGCCTAATTCGGCATAAGTGGTTTCCATTGCTGCAAGCGAACCATGGGCACTGCGCGGTGGTGTGTCGCGACCATCAAGAAAGGCATGCACATAAATTTGCTGTGCGCCCCTTTGTGCAGCTAGCTTAACCATTGCCTGGATATGCTCAACATGGCTGTGCACCCCGCCATCAGACAACAAACCCATGATGTGCACCGCGTTGCCGTTTTTGACCGCGGCATCTACGCCGCTAGTTAAAGCACTGTTTTCAAAAAAGCTGCCGGTTTTGATAGCTTGACCGATGCGGGTAAATTCCTGGTAAACAACACGGCCGGCACCGATATTTAAATGCCCCACTTCGGAGTTACCCATTTGCTCACCCGGTAAACCAACGCCGGCACCTGATGCATTGATAAGCGTATGCGGATAATGTTGCCAGAGCTGATCCCAAACCGGCGTTTTGGCGGCCATAATGGCATTGTGCTTGGCATCTTCACTATAACCCCAGCCATCCAGAATAATCAGGGCTAGCGGGCGGTGTGGTTGACTCATGTTGTTTTCCTTTAATCGCGGTTACGGCGGCCTCCGGACGTCAAAAACAGCAATACCTGCAAATCGACGACAATGGCGTGTATTATATGGCCTTTTGTGACGAATTACAGATATCGTCACGGCAGGTAAGGTAAATGCAGACAGCCAATGCCGCTTTGTTGCCGCTGGATGGGGATATTGAAAAAACTGCGATTTCCCTGAAAGCAATGTCGCATCCATTGCGGCTGAAAATCCTGTGTACGCTGGCAGATGCTGAGCTGGCCGTGCAGGAGATTGTTGAGGCGGTTGGCACGACACAGAGTAATGTGTCGCAACATTTAGCTAAATTACGTGACAAACAAATTCTTACCTGTCGGCGGGATGCTAATAAAATTTACTACCGGGTCAGTGATGAGCGAACTTTAAAGCTGGTCGGTATGATGTGTGATCTATTTTGCAGTAAGCAGGCGGAACAACGTTAAACATGGAAAATTTAGGCGAATTTATTATTAACCACTGGATTTTGTCGACACTGTTTGTGGTGTTGTTATTTCTGGTGTTTTCGGACGTACTGACCCGCAAGTTAAGCGGCGTACAATCCATCACTGTCAATGAATCAGTCACGCTGGTCAATCAGCAAAAAGGTTGTTTTGTTGATATTCGTGACAGTGAGGCGTTTGCTAAATCCCATATCGCCGATTCCCTGAATATACCCCAGGCCGAGATGGACAATCATCTGGGCAAATTGAAAAAAACCGAGCAACCGCTGGTTATCGTTTGTGACAACGGCCAAAAGTCGCGTGGTGCGGCCAAACAGCTGAAAGCCAAAGGTTATACCAACGTGTCGGTCATGTCGGGCGGCTTATTCGCCTGGCGCGAAGCTAAACTCCCACTTTTCGGATAACGGATTTAATATGGCAGATGTAATTGTATATTCTTCGGCGCATTGCCCGTATTGCGTGATGGCTAAGCAGTTATTAGAGCGTAAAGGTGTGGCTTTTAAAGAGATCCGCGTTGATCTTGAGCCTGCCAAGCGCGAAGAAATGATGCAAAAAAGTAAGCAGCGCACGGTGCCGCAAATTTTTATCAACGACCAGGCAGTTGGTGGTTACACCGATTTGCTGGCAATTGACCGAGCCAAAAAGCTTGATCAAATGCTGGCCTGATTTTAAGACTCACATTCAAGTTTAAGGATTTATCCCATGGCGGAAGACAACGCAGCGGCACAACAAGACAACCAACCACGCTTTATTATTCAAAAAATTTATACCAAAGATGTTTCCTTTGAAACACCGAACTCGCCAGCGGTATTTCGTGAAGACTGGAAACCACAATTGGATCTGCAGCTGGGTAATGAATACACCCGCATTGACGAAGACAATCATGAAATTGTCCTGGTTGTTACCGTCACGGCCAAAGTTAATGACAAAGTCGCTTTTATCTGTGAAGTGAAACAGGCCGGCGTGTTTAGTCTCACTGGTTACAGTGATGAAGAAATGGGCCCTCTGATTGGCAGCTATTGCCCAAATACCGTATTCCCGTTTGCCCGTGAAGTGGTTTCTGATTTGGTCATCAAAGGCGGTTTCCCGCAGTTGGTACTGGCACCGGTTAACTTCGATGCGGTGTACAAACGTAAGCTTGACTCAATGCAGCAAGCGCGCCAAGAAGCGGCTGCTGGCAAGCAGGAAACAACGCACTAATTTACGGCAATAGTCATGGCCAGTTCGGTTGAACAAAGTCTGATGCCCACACTGGTGCTCGGTGCCGGTGCCTGGGGCACAGCACTGGCTATTGCTTTAGCTCGTAACGGCCATGAAACATGGTTATGGGGACGGGATGCCGAGCAGCTGAAAACAATGCAGGATAGCCGTCGTAATGACGCGTATTTAGCGGGCATTGATTTGCCAGCAGCATTAAAGATTCAGCCGGATTTGCAGGCGGCTGTCAGTCAGGCCCGGCATCTGCTGATTTCGGTGCCCAGTAATAGTTTTTCTGGGTTGTTGCAGCAAATTCAGCCCTGGTTGCCGCCCGGCATACCGGTCAGTTGGGCAACTAAAGGTCTGACACCGCAGACCGGTACTTTTTTAGCGGATACGGCCAGGCAGATTTTAGGACCGGATCATCCGCTGGCTGTGATTTCCGGGCCGTCATTCGCGGCTGAAGTCGCTTGCGGTTTGCCAACGGCCTTAACCGTTGCCTCCAGTGATGCTCCGTTTGCCAGCACTTTGGCCGCTGCCCTGCACGGTAATAACTTGCGCGCCTATACTTCATCGGATGTATTGGGCGTGCAGATCGGCGGCACGGTAAAAAATGTGCTGGCTATTGCTGCCGGTATCAGTGATGGTTTGAAATATGGTGCGAATGCCCGGGCGGCTCTGTTGACGCGCGGCATGGCTGAAATTTTGCGGTTAGCAACAATGCTGGGTGCTGATCCGCAAACCATGTTTGGTTTATCCGGTATGGGTGATTTAATTTTAACCTGCACCGACGATCAAAGCCGTAACCGTCAGCTGGGTCTGGCGATTGGCAGCGGTTTGACAGTCGACGAGGCTGTGCAGGCCGTTGGCAAAACTGTAGAAGGCATGCACGCCGCCCGTGAAGTCTTGCTGCGGGCACAACAGGCGGGAATCGAAATGCCAATTATTGAGCAGGTATGCAAAGTGTTGTTTGAGGGGTACGATCCGCGACAATCAGTACAAGCATTGTTGTGCAGAGAACCCAAAGCCGAAACAGTCATCGCTAAAGCGATAAGAAACTGAATTAAAAGAGGAATAATTTATGCGTGGTCTTGTTAAATACAGCGGCATTGTCGCACTCAGCATGACAATGATGCTGGGGCTGTCGGCTTGTGGTGGCTCATCAAATAAAGCTGAACAGCCGGAAGTCATTGTTACTGCTGAAGGCAAAACGCTGTTTGAGGCCGATTTGCAGTACGTTAAAATTGTTAAACGTGATGTCAGCGGTGTCGCTAATCAACATCCTTATCCGATTGATGAGGCAGATCTGCGGACCATACTGAGTTCTCTGTATATCAACCAAACAGTGTTATTCAAAGAACAGCAGATCCCGCTTTATTCACCGGGTGAGTTACAAATTTTGTCATCTGGCCTGAGCCGTGGCCTGAGTATCGCCGAAAGTGGTGAAGATTTGACCTATGTGACTTTGGGTGTGCATCAGGGCGCTGTCGCCAAGGAACGTAAAACAAATACTGGTCGGGTATTTATTGATGGCCGGGGTCGGTTAAACATTATTTTCGGTCTGGTTCATGAGGACTATCGTGATAAAGACAGATACACCGGTCAGGAAATTGACCGCCGTGTGAACCCGTTGCAGCCAGGTACACGTTCATTTGATTCTAACCCTGGTACACAGGTCGCATTGGATAACGGTCAGTCTTATTATGTTGATCCAGAAACGGATGAAGAGCGAAGAGACTGGTTAGTGATTGATATTCCAACGGTACTGGCAACAGCTCGCGAACGTGCCGGCGATGAAGCTGAAGGTATGGTCAGTCCGGAGCTGCGTGAAAATATTGCCCGTAACACCCGCGATAACCAAATTCTGCGTAGCGATATGGCTAACATAAAAGAAATCCTGTTCGAAATGTCGGCAGAAATCGAGGCGTTACGTGAACAATTAAAAGCTGAGCAAGCTGCTGAGTAATAATCCGTTTCGTTTAGACCTGAAAAAGGCGCTTCGGCGCCTTTTTTAATGCGTGATATTTATAACTGCCAGCGTAAATCGCCTTGCTGGCAGCGCGGTAAAGGCGGCAGATTTTTGCTCAGGACCAGCGCTTTAAAAATCGCCCCCATTTGTTCGGGTAATAACAGGCGTTTAAGCGCTGCAGATTGCTGTAACTGCTGAAAATCATCCAGCTTTTGCTGCTGGGCTAAGTCAAGTATTTCGCCCGCCAGTAAAAAGTCGCTCTGGCTTTGCAAGCCGGCAACATTGAGCCCTCCTTGAAGGGCTGTTTCGGCCAGCTCAGTGAAATTCACATGTGCCGTTAAATCCTGCAAGCCGGGCAGGATTAGTGCTGCATCGTGGGCATGGTGCTGATAATGACAACGAATGCCGCCTGAAGCGCGACTGACGTGAAAATAGTTATTTGCTGTATGGCCATAATCGATAATAAATATCGCACCTTGTTCGAGTATTGCCGCGAGGCTGCCAAGCCAGGCCTCGGCATACAGATTCACCTCGCAGCTAAATGGTGAGGTCGTTAACAATGAGGAAATTAATGCGGCTTTTTCTACCAGCGCCGGCGCACTGAGCGGGCCATTTCGCCAGACCAGTTGCTGACCATCCCAGCCAACATAACGCTCAAAGATATCGGTTTCTTCAAAAACCAAACTATGTACCGGCATGGCATCACAGACTTCATTGGTCAGTATTACACCGGTAAAGCTAGCGGGTAATTGTTCCAGCCAAACCACTTTATCAAACAGTGCGCCTAGTTTTTCAGATAAGTATTGTTGCTGTCTAACGCGTAAGTCAGCACTTGCTTCAATAATATAGTAATGCACTGGCAGGCACTGCCACTGTGCCAGTTGCAACAAAATATCACCGGCCATTTTGCCGCTGCCGGCACCAAATTCCAGACAGTCGCCGCCACTTTGCGTTAATACATCGGCAATATGCCGGGCAAAAGCCTGTGAAAATAATGGACTGATTTCCGGTGCGGTAACAAAGTCACCAGCGGCGCCAAACTTGCTGAGCCCCGCGCTGTAATAACCCAGTCCCGGCTGATATAAACAAGCCTGCATATAGTCAGCAAACGTTATTTTGCCGCCAGCGGCCTGAATTTTTTCGACGATTAAGTGCTCTAATTGTGCACTATGCTGTTGCGCAAGCGGGTCGGGAACGGGTAGTTTGCTGTTAGATTTCATCATCAAAAGGTTTAAGTGTGCAGAATCCAGTGTTAGTGACCGGCTGTGGCCGGCGAATCGGCTTTCATATTGCCAGACGTTTGCAGGAAGATGGTTACCATGTACTGGCGCATTACCGCACAGACACTGCAGATGTGCAAAAACTGCGTGATTTGGGCATCGATGTGATTCAGGCCGATTTTGACGATGCGGCGGCGATTCTGAGTTTTGTGCAAAGCCTGAAAACCCGCTTTCCGCAGTATCGCGGCATTATTCATAATGCCTCTGCTTTTATGCCTACTGAAACCGATCTGGCGGCTGCAGCCGCGCAATATCAGGCGTTTTTCAATGTACATATGCTGGCGCCATTTTTAATCAATCAGGGTTTGGCGGAACAGTTGCAGGGCGATAATGGCGACCCCGCTGACATCGTGCATATCACAGATATTAACGTTGAAAATCCGACACCGCGTTTTGATAGCTACGGCACTACCAAAGCTGGCTTACACAATATGATGCTGGCACTGGCGAAAAAATTGGCACCACATATTAAGGTCAATGCGGTGGCGCCGGGGCCGGTGTTATTTACCGAATCACATACTGAAGCCGCGCGACAGGCGATGCTATCGGAAACACCGCTGGCACGGGAAGGTGGAGCAGAGCCGGTCTATTTAGCGATCCGCAGTCTGTTCCAGAATCCATTTTTGACTGGTGTCAGCATCCCGGTAGATGGCGGTCGGCGCCTCTCCAAAAAGTAAGTCAGCAACATCTATTTTCACGCCTTGCGGCATATTCGCAGCGCTATTACCGGCCAAATGGGCCAGCAATTCTTCTATCAGTGGATACAAAAAATATTCATCGGTAATGGCGCTGGCCGTTTTTTGCGAAAATTCAGCCAGCGAGCCGCAACACAAAATGTCGATATCGGCCGGCCGGTCTTTGTGTTTTTTATCCGGATCGTTGCGATCCCGACCCATTTCAGCTTCAATTTGATTTGTGATGGTTTTCAACTGATCAGGCGTTAACACTGATTCTATATAGGCCACAGCATTTAAAAAATGCAGATGACTATTCATGCCCACCGGCGGTGTAGTGAGCACCCGGCTCAGCGTAATGCAGTTTATATGTGGCAACAATGCCTTGACCATTAATGCCATATTTTCGACCGGCTGAATGTTGCTACCGAGGCCAAGAATGTAGGCGCTATGACTCATGAACGGGTGCGTTCGATTTGAATTTGTGCCTGATTCTGACCGTGTAATTGCACCGGTTTGCTCAAGGTCAGTTTGAGGTGATGCACCGGAAATTCGGCCAGTAATAATACCGCGACTTTTTCTGCCAGCGTTTCAATCAGCTGAAAGCGACTGGCACTGACAAAATCAACTATCCGGCCAGCAACCGCGCCATAGTCCAGTGTGTCTTTAATATCATCGCTGTTGGCGGCCTGGCGGATATCCCAGTCAAACTCCAAATCAAAACGCAGCGTTTGCAGCGTTTCCCGCTCCCAGTCGTAAATGCCGATAATGGCATCGATTTGCAGATTGTTTAAAAAAATTTTATCCATAAACTCGCTTTGCTGGTGGCCAGGGCTGCTAAACACCTATAATGAGGCACTTTAACAAGGTCGAATCATATCATGCCTGAAATCTCGATTTTGGCGCTGGCAGTGTTGCTGGGCGCTTACCTTATCGGTTCTTTATCCAGTGCCGTCGTGTTGTGCAAAGTGGCCGGTTTACCGGATCCACGTACCCAGGGCTCAGGTAATCCCGGTGCCACCAATGTGTTACGTTTTGGTGGTAAAAAACTGGCCGCCACGGTATTGATTATTGATGTGCTGAAAGGCGTGATTCCAGTGATTGTTGGCCGGCTATTGGGCTTGGACCAGGTGTTGCTGGCGGCTATTGCTCTGCTGGCTTTTCTGGGACATTTATACCCGCTATTTTTCCAGTTTAAAGGCGGTAAAGGCGTTGCCACAGCATTGGGTGCTTTTTTGGCACTTTCACCGTTGCTAGCTTTGGCGGGGTTACTAACTTGGTTGGTCGTGTTTATCGCCAGCCGTATCTCATCGTTGTCAGCGATTTCTGCCGCACTGCTGACGCCGGTTTACAGCATGTGGTTGATTGACAGCGTATCAGCACGTTGGCTGATTTTGATTATTTCGCTGTTGTTAGTGTGGCGGCATCGCAGTAATATCCAACGGCTGATTTCTGGTGAAGAGAAAAAATCAGGCTGACAGCGGCGCTGTTAATTCATCCAGCGGCCAGCGGGAGCGGACATTAAACACGGCCGGTTTTTCCAATCGCATCGCCTGTTGGCGCATGGCGCCGGCAAAAGCAATCATGGCGCCGTTATCACTACAAAACTGCATTTGTGGATAAAACACCTGTTTGTTTTTCATGGTGTTGAGCGCAGCACGTAAAGATTTATTGGCACTGACGCCGCCGGCAACCACGAGCCGTTGATGGCCGGTTTGTTTCAGCGCCCTTTTACATTTGATCAGTAGCGTATCCACGGCAGCAGTTTCAAATGCCAGGGCAATATCGGCTTTGGCCTGTTCGCTGCGATCTGCGTTATGCCAGGCATTGAGTGCCGCCGTTTTCAAACCGCTGAAACTAAAATCTAAACCGGGACGATTAACCATCGGTCTTGGAAATTCATAAGCGCCAACGGTGCCCTGCTCGGCTAATTTGGCCAACGCCGGGCCGCCGGGATAACCGAGATCCAGCATCTTGGCAGTTTTATCAAAGGCCTCACCAACGGCATCATCTATCGATTCCCCCAGCAATTGATATTCACCAACACCTTTGACATCCACTAACAAGGTATGACCGCCAGACACCAGCAAAGACACAAATGGAAACGCCGGCGGATTGGCCTCCAGTAAGGGTGACAGCAAATGGCCCTCCATATGATTAATGGGCAATGCCGGTACATTGAGTGCCCAGGCCAGGCTGCGACCAATGGCTGCACCTACCAATAAGGCGCCGACTAAGCCGGGACCAGCGGTATAAGCCACGGCATCAATATCCCGTCGGCTTAAGCCGGCTTCATCCAATACCTGCTGCATCAAAGGCAAAGCTTTACGAATGTGATCTCTGGATGCGAGTTCTGGCACCACGCCGCCATATTCAGCATGCATCTCAATCTGACTGTATAGCGCATGCGCCAGCAAACCGCGCTCTGTGTCATAGAGAGCGATGCCCGTTTCATCACAAGAGGATTCGATGCCTAATACCCGCATAACCGTACTGTCTTTGCTTAAAATTAAGGCAATATTATGCCTGACTTTGAAAATAAGCTGATCCAAGTGTTTGCTTTCTCTTGGATATTTCGTACAATTAGGGGCTTTTCATTGATAACTGTCTAGGGAATTTTTAATGCCTGCTGTACGAGTAAAAGAGAACGAACCATTTGACGTCGCGCTGCGCCGTTTCAAACGCGCTTGCGAAAAAGCCGGTACTGTTGCAGAAGCACGTGCCCGTGAAGCTTACGAAAAACCAACAACTGTGCGTAAACGTGCCGCTGCTGCTGCCGTTAAACGCCACCAGAAAAAATTGGCCCGCGAAAACGCCAGCCGCGTTCGCATGTACTAAAGGCAATTCAGATGCCTGCTGAAGCCAGCCCGCTTAAGGTCAAAATCCAGGACAGCGTCAAAGACGCGATGCGAGCCAAGGATAAAGACCGCCTCAATACCTTGCGGCAAATTACCGCCGCCATCAAACAGCTTGAGGTCGACAATCGTCAGGACTTGAGTGATGACGACATAATTGTTGTGCTGACCAAAATGACCAAACAGCGCAAAGATTCATTGTCGCAGTTTGAGCAGGCCGGACGTGAAGATTTAGCGGTTATTGAACGTGCTGAGCTGGCAATTATCGAAGAGTTTTTGCCAACGCCTTTGACTGAGTCTGAACTGGATGCAGCAATTGCATCAGCTATCGCCGAAAGCGGCGCCAGCAGCATTAAAGACATGGGCGCAGTGATGAATGTATTGCGTCCTAAAGTGCAAGGCCGCGCCGATATGGGCGCAGTCAGCAGTCAAGTTAAGGCGGCACTCAGCGCCTGAACGCCCTGACACCAAGTCTGTTCCAGACATGGTTACCATCAATGATGATCTTCGGCCATAATTAACTTATGGCCGGTCAGATCCCCCCGCAATTTATAGATGAACTCCTGTCTCGCGTCGATATTGTCGATGTGATTGATAGTCGTGTGCCGCTGAAAAAAGCTGGCAAAAATCTGCACGCCTGTTGCCCGTTTCATAACGAAAAAACCCCGTCGTTTACCGTCAGCCCCGATAAGCAGTTTTATCATTGCTTTGGCTGTGGCGCCCATGGGACGGCGATTGGGTTTTTGATGGAATATGAGCAGCTCAGCTTTCCGGAAACCATTCAGGAACTGGCTGATAGCGTCGGCATGCAAGTGCCGGTTACTCAGCAGGCATCGTTAACCCCGGTCCGCCAGAATCTCTATGACTTGCTGGACAAAGTCAGTAAATATTACGCCCACCAGCTACAAAACCACCCGCAGAAACACGCTTTTAATGCTTACCTGGAACAGCGTGGTTTGAGCAGCGAAATCATCAATGCTTTTGATATCGGTATGGCACCGGATGGCTGGGACAATGTGCTGCGCACCTTTGGCAATAATCAGCAGACCATCGATATGCTGCAGGAAGGCGGTTTGTTGATTAAAAATGAACAAGGCCGGATTTATGACCGGTTTCGTAAACGGTTGATGTTTCCAATCCGCGATCGCCGTGGCCGGGTGATTGGGTTTGGTGGTCGGGTCATTGATCCGGAAGACGCGCCTAAATATTTAAATTCGCCGGAAACGCCGGTATTTCACAAGGGGCAGGAATTATATGGCCTGTATCAGGCGCGTAAAGCCAACCGGCAATTGCAGCGCATTCTGATTGTTGAAGGCTATATGGATGTTATTGCTCTGGCGCAGTTTGGTATTAATAACGCCGTAGCGACTTTGGGTACAGCGACGACGCCAGATCATTTACGGCAATTGATTCGCAGTGCGCCAGAAATTGTTTTTTGTTTTGATGGCGATCGCGCGGGCCGTGATGCTGCATGGCGCGCGGCGGAAAATGCCTTACCCATTCTGGGCGGTAATTTTGAGCTGAAATTTATGTTTTTGCCGCAGGGTGAAGATCCCGACTCAGTGGTACGAGAGCAGGGCGCTGAAGGGTTTCAGACGCTGGTCGGTCAGGCACAAAGTTTATCCGAATTCTTTTTGGCGACACTCAGCCAGCGAGTGGATATGGATTCGATGGACGGCCGAGCACGGCTGATAGAACTGGCCAAACCCTATCTGGGCCGGATCCCGTCCGGTGTTTATCGCGATATGCTCGAGCAGCAATTGGCAATAGAAGCTAAAACCAGTCAAGCGACTTTAAATAAACACATTGAACGATCAAGGCCGGTTACCAAACGTGCTGTGCCCAAATCTGCCAATGCGAATAAAACGCCAGTGCGGATGGCCATTACACTATTGTTGAAACATCCTGGTTTGCATAAAGCATTAGGCGATACCGATTGGCTTAAAAACCTGAGTCAGCCCGGCGTAGCAATTTTGTCAGAGATACTTGAAACTCTTAGAACAAACCCCCAAATAACAAACTCAGCAATTTTAATTGAACGTTGGCGTGATACAGAACATTACCCCGCGTTAAATAAACTTCTCAATGAGCAGTTCGCGGTTGATGACGCTGACCAGTTAAAACCAGAATTATTGGGGTATTTTCAAAAATTACAAAGGATGGCAAAAGAGGAAAGACAAAAATTCCTTGAAGCCAAATCCAAATCATCTGAGGGGTTAACGGCTGCAGAGCGTGAAGAGTACCGTTCACTTTATCCGTAACTACTCGCTATGTGACTGTTAATCGGTCAAATTTAATGCAAAACAGGCAGTGTTTCGCTATAATATAGTGTTACCGTCTGTAAAAGCGTCACGACGTCAAAGGGGCCGAATGAAAGATCAACAATCACGCGTTAAAGAGCTTATCGCTTTAGGGAAAGAGCGCGGTTACCTCACCTATGGTGAGATCAACGATCATCTCCCAGAAGACTTAGTAGATGCCGATCAGGTTGAAGATATCGTCAGTATGTTCAGCGACCTCGGTATTATGGTCCACGAAGATGGTATGGATACCGACGAAATGGAGCGTCTGGCGGAAGCCGCTGCCTCCAATGATGAAGTTTCTGATGATGAAGCTGCTGCCGTTCTGGCCAGCTCTGATGGTGAATTCGGCCGTACCACCGACCCGGTTCGGATGTATATGCGTGAAATGGGCAGCGTTGAACTGCTGACCCGCGAAGGCGAGATCGTTATCGCCAAACGTATCGAAGCTGGTTTACGTGAAAGCCTGCTTATGCTTTCAACATATCCACCTTGTATTGCCTCATTTTTAGAGTTCTTTGATGCCGTTGAAGCTGGCGAAATGCGCCTGAATGAGCTGATTCGCGGTTTTGTGGAACCAGAAGCAAGCGTTGAAGACAGCAATGACGATGATGACGATACCGTCACCAGCGACAGTGATGATAGTGATTCTGACAATGATGATGACGATGATTCCGATAGTGTCAGTGATGATGACGATGATTCGGGTGAAATAGATCCGGAAGAAGCGCGCGCTCGTTTTAACACTTTGCGTGATGCCTACAAACAAGTTTTGGCGACTGATGGCGATGCCATGACCGAAGCCCGTGAACAGGCAAGTAACCTGTTTATGGAATTCAGACTGACACCCAAAACACTGATTTTTCTGAATAATTTAATGGCAGAAACCATCAGCGAAGTGCGTAAGCAAGAAAAAATTATTATGGATATCGTTGTTGATGATGCACGGATGAACCGTCGTGACTTCATTGATTCTTTCCAGGGCAATGAAAGCAACTTGGAATGGGCCGATAAATTTATTCGTGCCAAAAAACATTATTCATCGACCATCAAAAAACATCATGAAGATATTTTGGCCGCCCAGAAAAAGCTGGCCGAAATCTCTGATGAGCGTGGCTTAAATATTTCTGAAATCAAAGAAATCAGCCGACAAATGTCGATTGCCGAAGCCAAAGCCCGTCGTGCCAAGAAAGAAATGGTTGAGGCCAACCTGCGTCTGGTTATCTCAATTGCCAAAAAATATACCAACCGTGGTCTGCAATTCCTGGATTTGATTCAGGAAGGCAATATCGGTCTGATGAAAGCGGTTGATAAATTCGAATATCAGCGTGGTTATAAATTCTCAACCTATGCCACCTGGTGGATTCGGCAGGCCATTACCCGGTCGATTGCTGACCAGGCACGCACCATCCGTATCCCGGTACACATGATTGAAACCATCAACAAACTCAATCGTGTTGCCCGCCAAATGCTGCAGGAAATGGGTCGTGAACCGACCCCGGACGAATTGGCTGAGCGTGTTGAAATGCCAGAAGATAAAGTCCGTAAAGTGCTTAAAATCTCTAAAGAACCGATTTCGATGGAAACACCGATCGGTGATGATGAAGATTCACATTTGGGTGATTTTGTTGAAGACGTTAATGTCATGTCGCCGGCCGATTCAGCAATCATTGAAGGCCTCAGAGAAGCCACTCAGGGTGTACTGAACGGTCTGACCGAGCGAGAAGCGAAGGTCTTGCGTATGCGTTTTGGTATCGACATGAATACCGATCACACGCTGGAAGAAGTCGGCAAACAATTCGACGTCACCCGTGAGCGGATTCGTCAGATTGAAGCCAAAGCTTTACGTAAACTACGGCATCCATCCCGTTCAGACCAACTGAGAAGCTTCCTCGACTCAGACAGTTAATCTGTTTCGGG
>Ga0307934_1000322_pt1 | contig 37130 bp, 28 predicted proteins | sample OrgLakmetageno90_FD_201838 | JGI IMG/M metagenome (GOLD analysis project Ga0307934, IMG submission 201838) | Saline water microbial communities from Organic Lake, Antarctica - #90 | ecosystem: Environmental > Aquatic > Non-marine Saline and Alkaline > Saline | place: Antarctica: Organic Lake...
ATACACTCTAGTTTAGGTTATAAAACACCGTTAGAGATGCAGTTAGAATTAGAAAAATTAATTAACAAGGCGGCTTAATAAAATTAGTCACATATTTTGTAGCTATTCCAGTTGTTCTTCACCTCTTCTTCTAAAAACTGACTTTGACTAAGGAGTAATTTATTCTGCTTTACTTGATTGTTGATTTGATTCCCTTGAAATAGAGTCAAAGAACTGTTCAGACTAAGGTTAGAACTGCTGATTTGATCAGTCACAAAGTTGCTTGTTATGGGGTCAATAGAATTACCATTTGTGAATACCTGAGAAGCAGATCCAAAAAGGTTGGGCAATCGAGAAGATTTCACTTTACTGTACTCTACTGTTGCCTGTTCTTGATTTAAAGCCGCGTTCTTTATGGTAATGTTATTTTCTACTGCATAATCAAAACAGTCTTGCAAAGACCATATCTTTGATGTCTGAGCGCTCGCCTCTTGCGCTAAGGCAACTTGTGCGAGGATTATGGTTGCTATGATGAAAAATCGTTTCAAATTCGAGTGTTTTAGATTTACATTCAAATTTGATACTATAGCAATCCATATTAAAATGAAATAGAAGTTTGGTGTTTTTGTCTATACAATTGGACAGATTTTATCGACAGAGATTGGAGGATATAAGTAAATTTATCTATTTAATAGTACCCTATATTAATCCTATTAACGTATTAAATCAATTATTCTCTCCCCTATTTCACACACTTTCGTATCCCTGCCAGTGCGGTAAGCAGGCGCTTAGCATCCACCAAAATAGGTGTTAATTCATGCATGTTATTTTCTTGGGCATTCATTCACCTTCTCCTCGGTGGATTCATTCTCTATTTTTTTCATTGTATTCGTGAACTCCTTCCAGTCGTTTCGTACCAACCCAAAATTTTTAAGATTTGTTATTTAATACTTCACATCGACAAATGCTCAGTGTAAACTAAGAGCTCAGTATAAACTACACGCAATGCATTATAAACCATTCCTCGAACTTGTGCTGAGCATGTCGCAGTAAGCCCATCATTTAAAAGATTTACCTTTATTTGCACAAAATAGAATAGATGAAAAAAATAGTTTTATTCCTTTCCGTATTGAGCCTTAGTGCTAGTTCTAATGCACAAGTTTTACAATTTGATAGTGAAGCAATAACTGCAGACTTTGTGAATAACTTATCCATTTATGCAGATGCTTTTGTTAGTCCACTTTTAGGAACTTACAGTCCCGCTCAAGTTGCCTCTAACCATATTACAGCAAAAACGTTGAAGCCGTTTGCTGTTGGATTTGGAATAAGCGCTTCAGGCACCATCATAAAAGCAGACCAATTAGAGTATAACTTTAATGAGTTGGGTTTTTCAAATAATTTGACTTTAGCAAATACCGATAATCCAACCATTCCAAGCATTTTAGGCGGAAATACAACCGCTACATTTCTTTATGAAGTGGAAGATGAAACAGGTGTGTATTCTTACCAACAAGGCATTGAAGCCTTAGATGGTTTCACTTCTATTGAGAATACTGTTCCTTCAGCAGCCATTAGCATAAGTGTTGGTCTTCCATTGAATACTGAAATTTTTCTTAGAGCTTTACCTGAAATTGAAATTGATGGATTAGAAAATTATGTAGTCGGTGGTGGAATTAAGCATGTGATCTCACAATATTTTCAAGAAGGCGATGAGCATAAGTTTAATGTTGCTCTAGCAGGTTTTGTTGGAAAGACAAAATTTACCCTACTTCCGAATAACTTTTTAGATGGAGAAAATCAAGAAGTTGTATTTATTGATAATACTTATTCCGGTGAGTTAATCGCTTCTTTTGACAAGAAGTTCTTTTCGATTTTTGGTTTGGTTGGATTTTATTCCGGTAGCTCTGAGTTTGCGATTAATGGAACGTATCGATATGAAGTAGAACAGAATGGATTAATTGAAGAAGCATTCGTAAGCAGAAATCCTATTAATTTAAAAAGGCAAAACTCTGGAATCCAAGGCCAAGTTGGGGCATCGCTTAACTTTTCTCATTTTGGTGCACTTGCATTAAATTATGCTATGGCTGAAAGTAATTCTGTTGGATTTAACCTTAGGTTTTATATTAATAATGGAGAATAAGTTAGTTCATTCTCACTCTTATGCTCTTTGAGCTACATGAAAACAGATTTTGCACGTTCGTTCAATAGATTCATCCATTTCTCCTAACGCCAAAAAGTAACCCCAACCCGTCGTCTCCCCTCTTGAGAGGGGACTAAGAGGTGTGTTGTTATGGTTTACCTCCTTCATACTCCAATATAACTATCAAATATAAAATCACCACATCAACTCCATCTCCCCTCTTGAGAGGGGATTAAGGGGTGTGTTCTTATAGTTCATCTCCCTTCATACTCTAGCACATAATTTTCTAATATTCGCAGTACTTCGTCTAAATTCTGTAGCACCTCACCGTCTTCAAATCGCAAAACTTTTAAACCAAGGGCTTCTAAATCTGCTTGTTTCCGTTTATCTTTTTGTTGCACTGCTTCCAATTGGTGGGTATAACCGTCTAGTTCTATAACCAACTCTAGTTCATAACAATAAAAATCGGCAATATAGCTTAATAACGGTTTCTGACGATGAAAATCATACCCCATTAATTGTTTACCTTTCAACATTTGCCACAATCGTATTTCGCTTTTAGTGCTGTTGTTGCGTAAATCTCTTGCAAGTTGCTTTAGGTTTGCATTATAAGGTATTATTTTACGTCTCACTGTTTTATATTCTTTAGTTCAAAAGTATATAAATGAGTTAAGGTGTGGTAATTTGACACACCCCTCGCTCCCCTCTCAAGAGGGGAAGTTAGATAGAGGAAACATATTGTTCTTGTTGATCTAACAGGCACCCGCAACCATATATACCATCTGGAATAAATTGACGCCGTAAATAAGCTTCTTTCTCTCCATCCACAATTCTACTATTATTCAGGTTTCAAACTACTTGAATTTGGGAAAGAGGATTATTTAAGGTCAGAAGAGTCAGCCGTGCCGTTGAATTACAAAAGATAAAAGCCAACCAACTACTCCTACTTCAACACCCCATACACTCTATTATTTCCCTTGTTGAGGGTGATAAAAAGTCCTTCCTTGTTATTGCCGGAAAGCAATGGGATTAATTGGCCTTCGACAACATCAGCTTTCAATAGTAATTGTCTTTTAATGGGTTCATTTGGTTCCACTTCACAAACTATTACACTTGCAGTTTCATCAAAACTGCTAAAAATCCTTTCCGAATCCTCTAAATTCTTAGACCCAAGGTTATTGGAATTATCGTTGTAGATAATTCTAAGTTTTTCACCTTTTAGATCATAGCTATATCCATCTCCTTGGTTGTATACAAAATACTTAGGGATTAACCATTTTTGTTCAATTTGCTTCTTGTTGACCAGCAGCACAATTAGCTCCCGAGATTTGGAAATAAACGAGCAGTGATGTTCGAATAACAAGTACGATCTATTTTCATCTATTGGTATAATTTCTGTCCGGTAGCAACCTTCATTAATTAGTCTAGTCACCGGAAAGTTAATATCTATGCTATATAAAAACTGAGAATATTCATTGTCAAAGGCTAACTGTTCGTTAGAAGTGAATCGAAGGTCAAAAGCATTAATGCTTCCATAGAAAAAACCTTTTTTCTTCTTTTTTTTGTCACTTGACTTTAACTCAAAACAGCCTGCTAGATCAATCCTATTGTCTATAAATTCTAGGTCGGTGTAATAGTAATAACCTTCCTCCGTTTCTAATTTTTTAAATTCCAAACGAAAGTTGGAAAGCAGGTAGAAGTAATCTGTTTTATTTAAGGTTTTCTCGTTTTTAATTAAAACGGATAAGGCCACTTTTCCATTCTCTGAAATTTCTATGTCGTTGATAGAGGTAATGAATTTATAATCCATCTCTTGAACCATGACTTTGGAGTCTATTATTGTCAGATCTTCCAAATTAACACCCATCAATTGAACGTGCAGCGACTTTTTTGTTCGATATCCTAAGGCTGCTCCTATCGCAATCTCCTTACCACTCTTAGATACTTTGGCCTTGAAAGCAGAGAAATCCCGTTCGCCCATTCTAGAATAAGGCATGGAATTAATTAGTTTACTGCCAAGTGCTTCTCCGGTTAAGCTGTAGGTGTTACAAATAATTTTTTGCTCTCCCTTTTCCGCTTTTTCGTAGAACATATTTACTTTGCCGTTGACAAGAACAACGTAAAACAGTTTACTCTTTGTTCCTCCTGCAGAAGCAAGATCTTTTGAAATCAAGGTATTGCTAACGAGATTAAATTCAGCATCTATTTTTTCTAAAAAAACTTTACCATAGCCATTCATGTAAACGTTGTAATAGAAATTGTCGAATTCCCCAAGATGTTGGGTGTATTGGGTAAAGTATTCAGGAGCCTTGTTGTTAGAACCTAACTTGTATTCAACTATTTGCGCGGAAGAAAGGAACGAAATGCCAAAAACGGCAACAATTAAGAAAATAAAATGTCTCATGGAATTGTAATTTGAAAGCACAAAATTAGAAGAAAATACTAGTCAAACTGAAAAAAAAGAAAAAGTGTAATATGCTGCGAATGAAACAGCAAGCAGGGTTAATTTTTAACCAGTTTTTTAAACGTGTTTCCAAGAGTGGAACTGATTTTTAGAAAGTAAACCCCTTTTGCAAAGGATGCGGTATGGATTACATAATTGGTTAGGTTGTCCCTTTCTATTTCTCTTTCTGAATAAATTAGTTGTCCGGTGGAGGAATAAATTTCTAATTGGAAATGATCCGCGTTGTTGTTCCCGTTTGAAAGGTGAATCGTTTCAGAGAAAGGATTAGGATAAACATTTAAAAAGTCGCTGAATAGCTCGCTTTCCTTGGTTAGTGTACTCAAATCATGCTGTACTAGAACGGTATCTCGCACTAGGCAGTTACCAGAGGTTATCGCTTGAACGTAAATGGTATCCACAGTTCCTGCTTTAGCAGCATCGTAATGAACCGTTAAGGTTTGATTTGTGCTGGAATCGCTCCAAAGAAAAGTACGGTTGGTTGAACCTGCATCAAAGGTAAAATTGGGAGTTTTGCCACCCAAAATAACGTTGTTTCCAATAGAATAATTCGAGGAATAGATGTTGCAATCGGTAACCTTAAATAATAAGTTGTTATTTATCGTTAATCCATTAATAGTATCCCGACCCAAGCTTGTAGAATTTTCGTAACCGCCAAACACGTAATTGGAATAAGGGTTAGAAGATGCAATTTCAAAAGAGTAAATATTAGGTTCGTTTAAATGCCACGAATAATTGAACGAAGAGTCTAGATGGTAAATTAATAAGTCGTTGTTTGATTTGCTGAACACTTTATTGGAATCTAAATAAATTAAACTATCATCAAAATTACCTGAAAGAGTGAGCTCTGATAAAGCGGAGATACTAAAATCTCTCAATTGAAACCCTCCTATATCTATGGATTTCGTTTTTTGAAAAGTGCCACTGTTATTGAGCTTTGCAAGGAACCAAGCAGTATGCAGCCCTGTTTGAGAGTTGGAGAGTAGTGTATCATTTTGAAATACAACGTTATAATTGTAAGTACCTGCTAAATATACGTTATGTTCTGTAGTCTCTAGGAGGCAATTATTGAGCCCGGCGTTTATATTTCCGTATCCTTCGGGCTTTAATAACCAGGTGCAATTAGCATTTGTATAACTAAGAATAAGACATTTACCCTGTTGACTAGAACTAGTAAACGATTGATTGTTACTTCCAAAAAATTGATTGGTATAAAAGAATCCTGTTGCGTAGTATACCGAATCATTTTTGGCTTCTAAATCGGTTAAAATCGAGTTTGGTACATTAACGTTGTTACTTACCATTTTCTGAAGTAGGTTCAAATTTCCATTTAGGTCGAACCTTGAAATATAGTATTCTCCTGCGCGGCTAGCATTTTTAGTTAAGGTTAGGTTCGAATGAGAAACACTAACCGATTTGGAGAAGATACCGGCTGCATAAATACTACTGTCGGCTATGGATAATAAAAAAGGTTTAGACATGCCTAAATTCCTACAGGTGGAACCGTGAAAGACTCTACCCCACAACACCACTCCTGCAGGAGAAATTTTCAGCAAAAACCCTTCTTTTTGAATTAATGGAGAAGTTGGTGCACAGTCCGGAATTAAGGTAAAGTTCCCAATGCTAAACGTATCCGTAAACTCTCCGAGAACGTATGCATTACCATATTTGTCCACTTTCATATCGTTTAGAAAGTCGTTTAGATTGTCTTTTCCTCCTTTTAGTACCCACTTTAAAGTACCCAATGTATCGTAGTTTGCTAAATAAAAGCTGCTAGAGTTATTAGTGGTAGTTAAGCTAGAAGATATGAAGTTGATTCCTGCAACGAAGTTTCCGGCAGTGAAAACATTATTACCAACCGTTTGAATAAATTCACCTGTATAGTGAGTAGTTTGATGATGAGAAGTATTGTGCCACTCGATACTTTGACAAAAAACAATGGAATGGACAAGAGTTGCAAAACAAAAGAAAATTGTTTTTTGCTTCATAATAAAATAGTTAATACAAACGTTTAACGAAGTTGACCCACATTTATTACCCTCTTAAGTAAAAGAAAAACTTTAGCTTGAAGGGAGAAGAGAAGCCATAAGCCAGTCATAACTGATTACACGTTCGCTTTTTGCTAAATAACAACAATTTTGGAGGAGTGCGACTTCCCTGCTATTGTTATAATTACATTATAAATACCGGGCTTCCAGTTGTCTGTTGGAACTACGATGGACTTCGAATTGATTGATGATTTGTTGTATACAATCTGACCGTAAGAATTTCGGATAAAGATATCTTGCAAGACAGATGAATTGGTGGATGTGAACGTTATATCTCCCAGTGTAGGGTTCGGATTGTTGGTGAATGCGGCGTTGCTCGCCACCGGTTGAACAACCAATTCACATCGTGTGGTATCCTTACACCCCTTTCGTGTTATTTCGCAAGCATAGTACCCGAGGCTAGCAGGAGTATACGTTGACGCAGTTTCATTGGGTATTGCAATAAAGTTACCTCCACTGCAAGAAAGCCATTGAAAAGTACTAGATGAATCTGCATTTACTGTTAATGTTTGACCGTTCTTATTCAAGGAAGTATCGATATCAATAATTGTTAAATCAAGTCGAACAACAGAATCACAGCCTGTTGGGTTTGTTCCGAAAATATACGTCGCAGTTTCATTGTTCTCAAAGTATGTATTTCCATCTTTCCATGTAAATCCCTTACACGCAACTATACTATCTGTAAAACCAATTATATTTAGGGTGTCGGCATATTCTAAAACACATAAATTAGAATCAACAGTAGTCAAGTTTACTTCGAACACTCCCCCATTTGGATAGGTATTATTTACCAATTTTTTTGCGCTGCGCTTTTTGTTGCCGAAATCCCACAACGTTTGAATAAGATTGGAATCGTTTTTAACTTCAAATTGTATTGGACAGTGTGAAATTAATTGGCCGGTGCGAATAATTTGATAATCTGGCTTCTTTATTTGAACGGTTTTAGAAATAGAATCTACCCCATATCGGTTTGAAGTTATTAACTTGACTTGATAACTACCTGAGCCACTGTAAGTGTGTTTGGTACTGGAGCTTGTTGATGTACTACCATCACCAAAATCCCACAAATAAGATGTTGGGAGGTTACTTGTAGTATTTTCAAAATCGACTTCGTTATAGCAATTATTTTGATAATAAAGAAAGTCGGTGTTAGGTTTAGAAAAACCTGCAGAGTCCATTATGATAACCGTGTGGTCTCTGATTATATGTTCGTTCTGAATTACCGTATTACAATCTTTTACTTCATACAGCGTCCCGTTTCGACTTGTCTTAACAAGCATTAGCCTCATTCTTAATGGCATATTTAATACTGCAGAATCTGGAACATTGAAGAAAGTTGTTACACTTGAACCATTCGTGCCTGCAACAAACCGTTCATTCGAATCTAAAAAATTATCGTTATTATAATCTAACCAACCATAGAAAAATATTTGATCTTTATTTCCTGAAATAAAGCTATAACCTCCAAATTTCAACATGTAATCATGGTTAATGTTTAAATGATAGCGGATATCGCAACTTAAATCTGCGCTAGGATAATCCATAGTAATATTTGGATCTACTTGAAAGTATGAAATCCATGTAGTTTCTCCGATAGTTCTATCAATTAATTCAGAATATGTTATTGAACCAGACCCCCAAAAGGCAATGGTTGAGTCTATGGGTGCGCATGCAGGTTGGCTTGGTCCAAAATTACTCTCAATGTAAACTTGTTGTATTATCGAATCGCATGTGAATTCATCGCACACTTTCAGCATAACAGTTTTAATTCCTTCTGATGCAAAAAAGTGAGTTGGATTTTTATCTATTTTCTTCACTGAACTTCCCTCAAAAGACCATTCGTAAGTCAAATTTTCACCTTGGGTTAAGTTGATGAACTGATAGGAACTTCCGCAGCTTAATGCGTTAAATTCAAACCCGACACAAAAGTCATTCACATAATCTATTTCGACAACTAGGTATTTAACCATGTTTCCTCCAGTTGATTTTGAATAAATTGGAACCGGATAATAGTTTAATCCTCTTTTCAACTTTTCTTGATGAATAAAACCTGCTATGGTGATTTGATCATTAGCATCTAGTATTCCTTCCGACTGATTAAACATTAAACTTTGATTGCAGTTGGATGGTTCATTTTTAATTTTAAAGTTATCCAACAACCACACTTGCATATCATTACCTGTAGAGTTTTGTTGAATAAATCGAATCTTTGCAAGGTTTACTTTAGTAGTATCTGGAATCGTAAATACGTAGTCTCCAGTTGATTCAATTGTTGCTAATATTCTCCAACTTACCCCAAAGTTAGTGGAGTATTCAACTTGTAATTGCTGATTGCCACTAAAAGTCCCATTGGAACAATCTCCTCCTTTTATTGCAGATACGCTAATCTCGCTTCTGCAACTAAGGTTCAAAGGATAAGATTCAATAAATCGACGATTGGTTCCACCGTTAAACGTTAATGCCATCGTTCCATCTACATTACCACATTTATTCAAGAAACTCACTCCGGAAGAGTCTTCCCAAATAGCATTTAGTCCTTGATTGAAGTTATCTTCTATATTTTCAGCTGTTGCAAAAACGATCCAATTGATGTTTGCATTGCTTGTATTGTTTAAGGCATAGCTGAATAGGTTGGAATCTAGGCAATTGCGTAGCATTAACTTAACGGTGTCCTTTACTTCTTGGTGGTAGGCTGTTTCTATGCACGAAATGGTATCTATATCGGAAAAGCGAAGTGGCAGAATGTAATATTCTAAAGGAAGCATTTGCGAAGCACCTCGTTGAGCGCAAATACCAACAATAGAACACACTGAATCATTAGGCACAAACCCTTCGCGATTTAAGCTATCGTTTACATCTGTTAAGCTATCTACCTGAATAAGTAACGTATCCCCAAATCTATTTAATGCCCTTAATGTAGATGTCTGTGACTGATTAGCATCCAATAGCTTAATGTTTTGCAATTCAATGATTTTTCCTTCTTCCGCTTTTGCAGGCTTGTTAACCAAACTACTCGTTAAAGCATTGGAGCTATTTTGAATAATTCGAATACTATTTGCTAGTAAATACGGCTTTCCTAAAATTTGCTGCACTTGACCTTCCACTTCAATGGAATCACCTTCAGTAAAGTAATAGTTACTAACGTTAAAATTAGAATTGACTCGTATACTAGCTTGGCCTGCATTATTTTGATCTACTAAATAAAAATCTAACCCATTATTGTTCTTAAAGTTAATGCCATGCGCAACTCCAGAAGTTTTACAAGAAACACCGATAGAGTCTACCACGTTGGAAGAACGCTTCGCAGTAATTTTAGAAATAGGATAAAAAGGCAGATTAGTATTTGGTAACAAATTAATAGCTCCAAGATCTGGTGTGCTATCTCGATAGTTACCATAAAAATCTTGTGGTTCAAAAACGTTATCCCCTGCACTGCTCAGGGCTAAGTTACTAGGTCGATAATTTGTTGGTGAAACAAAGTAAGGTTGTTTCATCATACTTTTACTATCGAACAGGGACGAATTACCACTTAACCAATCCTCTAGACTTGTAAAGATTCTGCCATTGTTTGTTGGAGTGCTGGCTGAACAGAATTTCCTATTGGTGCCTATACCTCCATAAAAGAAACAATTGTTATTCGAAATTAATTGGCCCTCTACTCTACCGTTGGCAATAAAAAAATATTTGTTTCCCGAACCACCGTGGATGATAGATATAATATTATTTCGTAAATCAAGAGTATAGTTGGAACTAAATTCTGTAACAGAAACACCTAAAACATGGCAAGAATTAACGGAAGAATCATTGATTGCTATTGTATTGTGGTAAACATCTATTTCAGTTCCTCTATTAACTTCAATCGCAATAATTCGGTTATCTGCTTTTATAGAGTGTATTAAATTGTTGGAAATACTAACCTTATGAAATGCATTGAATGAAGGGTTATCAAAATAAATGGCTTTTGCATCGTTGCGGCTAAATAGATTATGAATCTTGTTTTTTTCGATTTTATGATTTACATTATAACTTTCGGACTCAACAGAGATACCAATTATATCGTAATTCCTGCTTTTATGGGGCGAGCTTATCGTATTGCTAATTATTTTTGCATCGTATTGAAAGTTCAAAGTAATTCCCTCTTTATAAAAGTCTTTAACAACGTTTCCTTGTATGGTGGAAAATGAGCTCCTTTCTGAAATACCGCCGCTTCTGCTCCCAATCAAACTGATACCATTCATCAGAGAACTATCTACTCCACCAGAAATTGTATTATCAATAATTTTTAAATGAGATGCAGTGGGATAGTTGGATGAATTAACATATCGATCAATAAATGAACTAGAGTGAATACCAATTAATCCCGTATTTGAACTTGAAAAGCTTGATTCTAAAATGATGTTGCAATTCTTAACTGTATTAGAGTCAGACTTGGAAAGAAAGTGCACTCCATAACCATGATTAGAGGAGTTAATTCTAATTTCTAAATTCGTTAATGTAATGTGTTTAGCGCTCTCAAAACCAACTATTCGTCGGTCAGAAAAAGTTGGTGAGTGTGAAATAATTTCATCATTTCCATTTATAACAATTGGATGAAATCGTGACTGTCCTTTTATATTTTTGAATATAACTTGCTCGTAGTAAGGGCCGGTACCCGCAACCACGTCTACCTTAACAGTATCGCCAACTCCTACATCGATCAAACGATCTGTAAAATCCTTAAACGTGCTAAAATTTCTACCTTGTGTAGGCAATGTTGAATTGATGGTATAATTTCCTCTCAATACCGGAAATGTTTTTTTGAACGTCAATTGATCACTCCACAAGCTCGTGTCGCCGGCACCACAGATGGTTCTGATGTAAAAGTTATAGGTTTCATCAAATACCAAGGGGCTTAGGATTACGCTGGTTCTACCTCCAGCCACTATCATTCTATTGCTTAAGTTATTAGGTGAAAAGTTGAACTTACTGTATATTACATCCCATTCTTGATTATGATTGGGTATGCTATCCCAACTTATTAGGACTGAAGTATCCGCTATTTGCTTTACCTGAATATTTGAAGGTAGTCCACAACTAAATTCGTAGGCTCCTATATCCGGTTGAATACCCCGGGTGCTATCGGAGAAGTCTTCAATTACGTTTAGATTGGAGCCTTGATTGTTTATAGAGCTGCTTCTAGGAATGAAATTTGAATTAGAAATAAATACAGGATCAGAATAAAGGTTATTGGTTCCGTAAGATCCTCCATTCGCCATATTCCAATCACTCAAAGTAATATATTTATTATTGTTTGTAGCTCCAAAGTACAGATTGGCAGATGCAGATTTTAACCACACATTATTGTAGTCACAAGTTATGTTTGTGCTATTGCTAGGTAAGTTAAATGCAATATTATCTCCAGTATTTCTCGATTCGATTCTAATTAAATTATTCTTTAGGTTTAAAAAACTACATGCGCCTTGTAAAGAAAAACCTATTCTATCAGAAGAAGCAGGGCGACTGTCAAAACAACTTATGGTGTTATGGTAAAAATTGACATGACTAGAATTTTTTACGTAAATCCCAAAAATACTATCGTTCGTGTGTTCGAGGTTTGAAATAATATTATTTTCTAGTTTAATGGGGTTTATTGGATCCCCCATTACTTCAGTGTAAATTCCGTAAGCTGGTTCATTTATATTAAACCTCTGTCCCTTATTTAAATTAAAAATATGATTTTTTTCAAGTATTCCACCACTGATAGACAACGTGTTATACAGTGATATGCCGTAAACACTATAGCTGAATTCAGTGAGCTCTCTAGAAACTTTGTTTTTTGAAACAATGACATTGTTCTGATTTTCTATTTTAATGCCTGTCACTAAAAAATTCTCAATTTTATTATTTCTAACAATATTGTTTGTGCCAATGCCGGACGAGGCTGTTGACTTTAACCAAATTCCATACGTAACGCCAGTATTTCTCGTACCTAATATCGTGTTATTTTCAATAGTTATATGAGATGCATTCCCTCCCGTAGGACAAGCACTACTAGTTACGGTGTGGTCGCAACCTGCTATTGCAATTCCTGTTGAAAAATTAGCCCAAAAATTGTTAGTTATTGATATAGTGCAATTTCTGACAACATTGTAATCAGCACCATTGGCATAAGACACCCCTACTCCTTTACTTCCCGTTATATACAAGCTATCTAATATGATATGTTGTGTATTTTGATTAAATCCAATTATTCTTAAATCAGCAAATCCATTTGGCGGATTATAACTTATGGTTTCGCCGTTTCCATTTATAGTAACCCTATTTAAGGCAGAAGCACCTGAATATGAACCAAAAATAACCTGCTCAAAATAAGGTCCAGAACCCGGAGCTACTGTTACATTAACAGAACCACTTACGCCTTGATTGCTTAACGTTGTTGTGAAATCACTGAATGATTGGAAATTTGTTGCTGAAGTTAGTAAGTTAGAATTAATAGTGTAATTGCCGGTTAATTGAGCATAAGACCCTAGGTGCCCAATTAACAGAAAAAAAAATAGTTGAAGAAAGTATTTCATTCGATATGAATATGCTGTGCAATTAGAAAAAATAAAAATAGGATATTTTTTACCACATAAGAAAGGGTTCCTTTATATGACTTCCAGCCTTATATCTTTCAACTAAATATGTATACTTGCAGTAAGCGTTCTACATCAAATGAAAAAAATATTATTAAGTGCTTTTATTATAATTAATTCGGTTCTAGGCTTTTCTCAATCTATTAATTTTAATTCTCCTACCTCTGGTTGTGTAAATCAGAGTTTCAACTTTATTAATACAAGTCCAGCCAACTATTCCTACTCTTGGAAAGTTGGTAACTTCATTGTGTCAACTAGTTATAATTATTCGCGTAGCTTTACATTTCCCGGCAACTATTCTGTTTCTCTAATCTCTGACAACAATGGAGTAAAAGATACCGTTACCAAAATCATTCAGATCAATTATCGGCCAAGAGCTTCTTTTCACGCAACCTCCATTAATTCAAAACTAGGTGATTCTGTAAGCTACGTTAACAATAGCCAAAGAGCAAACAGTTATTTGTGGGATTTTGGAAGTTCAGCGCAACTTTCTTCTAGTAATTTATTTGAACCTACAACCGTTTTCAACGCAATAGGTCAGCACCCAACCAAACTAGTTGTAGCAAGTAATAACAACTGTAAAGATTCAGTTATTAACTACCTACCCTTTATCTATACTGCAAATACAGCGGCGAGTAGCTCTTGGTCAACCAATATAGACGGGTATAATTCTCAATCGTATGAACACGACAAAGGAGAAGTTGTAAAAGTAACTTCCGACGGAAGTATCATAGCAGCAGGTAGTTTTAATTCTGCAATTTTTAAAACAAAATTCGGATTTGCTGCAAATCGAAATAACCAAAGCGGATTTTACATTGCTAAATATTCCAAAGAAGGAGCATTAAAGTGGTTGGTTAAAGGAGTGGATACGGTTCCAGGAGCTGGACTGCAAAATACGAGTTATAGAGGTTCTGCTAAAGATGTAGCCTTAGATGAAGATGGAAATATTTTCGTTACCGGCTGGTATGGACGATATTTTAAGTTATACGATAACGATGGAATCGGAACACCAATAACCTACCCTGCAAGTTTTAATTCTCCGGGCTTTCTTCTGAAATTGAATAAAGACGGAGTCTATCAATGGCATGTAACCATAAGTGCTGAATGTGAAAATATTGGTATCGATGCTCAAAAAAACATTTACGTAGCTGGAGAATACGGAAGTAGTATCACCTTGATGAAAGGAACGACAGCCTCTAGTATACTAGGTCTGAACAATACAAGTTGGTTAAAACCATTTATCGTAAAATTTGACTCACTAGGAAATTACATTTGGTCTACTAACGCAGACTACAGTAGCAACAACTATTATGTAGAATTGAACGACATGGAGGTTACCAAATCAGGGGATATTTATTTGACGGGTACTCATGGCAAAGCTATAACCTTTAAATCTGTGGCAAGTAACGATATAAGTTTAAACCAACCGAACACTTACGGAAGCTCTAGATCGAATGCTTTTTTGGCTAAATACAACATGAACGGCGATGTCCAATGGGTTCATTCTATTGGCACAGCCTCTACCCCAAGTGGTAATGAATTTGACAAAGGCAATTCCATTGGTATATTCAACAACAATGTATACGTCGGCGTTTCTGTCGATGTAAGTCATTCCAATAGAGAAGTTATTGTTCCATCAAGTACCAAGGCGCCAATAAGAACCAGTCAAGGCCCTTTTCTATTAATAAAATATGACACCGACGGAGATTACCTGTGGAGTCGTGGTTTAAATTCTAACCATTCTTCGAGCTTATTTTCAAATTCTAGAAATACAGCCACTTTCGTCGACAATAGTGGCTCCGTGTATTGCAGTGGATACACCTCTTATGGCGGAACTCAAGGCGGAACAATTTTATTTAATACCAGGGACTCTGTACTTTCAGGCAACACTAAGACTTTAACAGTAAACAACAATTCGGCATTTTTCGTAAAATATAATAGAGATGGAAATCTTATCTGGGCAACCACCGAAAGCGGAGACACTGCACTTCCAGGTGTTTTTTCCATTACCCCTAGATCTATTGCTGTTGATCAGGAAGGTCACTTGCTAACTACAGGAATTATTCTTGGAGTAAATTCAACGATATCAACAAATCAGTTTTCTACGAATGCAAGAGATGCTTTTATAGCAAAGTACTCTCCAAGCGCAAACCTAGAAGATGACGTTATATTAATAGAGGATAACAATTACACCTTTTGTCTTGGCGCAACTGCCACAATACATTTTACTTCAAATGTTTCCATGAATAGTGGGAATACGTACAGTTTACAAATTTCGAATTCAAGTGGAATATTTAATTCTTTCCCATCAGTCATTGCCAGTAAGTTATCTAACCGTCAACGAGATTCTATTACCTTCTCTGTTCCTGCCAACTTACTACAACACAGAAACTACAGAGTAAGAGTTACATCCTCTGCTCCTAACCTTATTGGGAATTCTATTCCAGTTTCAATCACTTCCTCTACTCCCCCGACTAGCTTAATCTCTGCAGTGAACTTTTGTGAGGGAGAACAAATCACGCTAAATGGAAGAAAGAATCATCACGTAATTTGGAGTCCAACAACAAATATTTTAGACTCCAATTCTAATTTTATTACAGTTCAAGTTAATGCAAATACTACCTATATAGTTACCAATACTTCTAACTGTTATTCGGTTGTAGATTCATTTTTTCTCAATAAAGTAACCATCGACACCAACTTGAATTCATCTGGTATTACCTTATCTTCTAATGAGCCAACAGGAGCTCACAACTGGCTGAATTGTCAAAATAACTATAGCTTAATTCTAAACCAAAACAACCCAACATTCACACCTAATATCAATGGAGTATATGCGGCAGAAATAACCAAAAATAATTGTGTTGACACTACTAATTGCCTCCCCATAATAGCTGTAGGATTGGGTGAAATCGATGATTATAAGGAAGAGACAATCACACCAAATCCATTTGATGATGAAATTAACATTCCTTTTGAATGTTCTGAACTTGTAATTAAAGATAGTAGCGGTAAAATCGTTTTTTCTCAGGAGTATTTTGCCGGTGGCCCGTTGCACTTCGGTAGAAACTTAACGCCCGGATTATATCTTATTAGCTTGAAAACAGAATCTCAGAAATACTTTAAACTAATCAAAAAATAGTATCGCTGTCTTACAAAATCAAAATACGCTTGGTAGTGTATTTTCCTTCTGCCTCCAAGTGTAAAAGGTAAATACCTTCTACGAGATTTAGATGTATTTCAAATGAGCTGCCAGTCACACTATTTTCTGACGTAATCAGCTGTCCCGTTTGGTTGTATATGGTATACTTCAAGTCAGGGTAAAACTCGTTTACAAAAACAGTAAAGCTACCATTAGAAGGGTTTGGGAAAATACTAACCCGCAGCGGGTTTACCTCTTTAATCCCAATGCCAATAATGGTAAAACAAGTCGAGGTGTCTTTGCAGTTGGCATCTGTTATTTCAACCGCAAACTGACCGTCTTCCTCTGGATAAAATCGTTTTTGAGTTTCGTTGGCAATTTGTTTTAAACTATCTAAACAATCTAACCATTGGTAACTTGAATTCGCTGCGTTGGCAATTAAGTAGCTCGTTGAGTCGGTAACGGAAGTATTTACATTGTTTACGTCTAAGTCAATAGTTAAGATAGAGTCACAGCCAATCGAGTTGGTAATGGTATCTGCATAAACTCCAGATTGAAAAAGTAGTTTACCGGAAGGTGCTCTATAATTCTTACACGTTGTCTCTGAAAAGCGGAAGGTAGTCGCATTGTTAATGGTTAGGTCAATGGTAAGCAACGAATCGCACCCAAATTGGTTGGAAATGGTATCTAAATAAGTTCCGGTTGCTTGGAATATTTTGCCCGAAGGAGACCGGTATTCTTCACAAGCTATCTCGGTAATGCTTTCTCGACTTGCATCATTTACCACTAAATTTAAATTCACCACAGAATCACATCCAGTAATGGTTTGTAACGAATCTACATACGTTCCGGTAGTAGAGTAATTGGTTCCTCCAAACAAATACTGCTCTCCCGTGCAAATGGATCTCGTCAGGTTGGTATTTCTTTTTTGAATCGAAACGTTGAGGATTAAAATACTGTCTCCACCTGTCGCAGAAATCAACGTATCTAAATAGGTGCCTCCAACAAATACGGTAAACTTGCCACTAGGCATCACAAAGCTGTCGCATTCATTGACAGTAATTTCTTGAACCGTATTCCGGTTGTTTTTATAAAACGATAGAGTAAAATTTCCTGTATTCGCTATGGCAACATCATTGTCTCCATCATTATCAAAGTCTGCAAACCTGGCAAAACGACCATTGAAGGAGAAGTTTTCAATTACGGAATTCGATGAAAAATTACCACTTCCTTGATTTTGATGTAATCGAACTTGTCCTGAAAAAAAGGGCGAAGTTACGATATCGATTAACGTATCGTTATTCACAAAACCCGCCGCAACGTAAGACCTAAAATCATTGGAAAGAAAATTTAAGGTTAACGAAAAGCTGAGCGCACCAAAGTTTTCATACCAGCCTACAGAATCTAATCTCCCAATTAAAATATCCAAGTCAGCGTCACCATCTACGTCCACAAGTTCCGTATTCAAGATGTTGGAAGTGGTTTGTTTTACCGTTTGTATGGTTCCAAACGTTCTATTTCCCAAGTTTTCAATAAGGTAAATTTCTCTTGATCCTAAAGCAACAATGTCGACATCTCCATCTCCTGTCAGGTCGCCTAGATTTAATGCATTAACTCCAAGCGCATTGGTTGTTAAAACTACTTTAGACGAAAAAGATAAATTTCTATTATTTTGAAACCAGGCAACTTCACTGTTGGAATTAGATCCTGCAACAACATCCAAATCCCCATCGTTATCCATATCTGCCACCCCAATACTCCATAAATTTACCCTGTCAAAATGTATTACTCTTGCAGGGGCAAACAATCCATTTCCGATATTTTCATACAACAGAATTCCTAATGCATAGCATGCTACGAAATCTATGTCCCCATCCCCATCAAAATCTCCTGTTACCAAGTCGTTAACATCCACAACCGTGTCTGAAATAACTTTATTTATGGTGAACTCACCAAAACCTAAATTTTCGAACCAGCTAATCTTTCCTTCCTCTTGAGAAGAAGCGACAAGGTCTGGATCTCCATCGTTGTCTACGTCCACACTGAAAAGACTGCTTACCTCTTCGGCAGTAGAGTTTAAATGACGTGGTCTTTCAAAATTGAAATTACCGCTATTCTCGGTCCATATTATTTTATTTTTTTTATCGCCGGATCCAAATACAAAAGTGCTAGAAACGGTTAGCAAATCCATATCCCCATCCAAGTCCGCGTCTTCGGGTTGCATGAAATGTAAATCTCCAATGTTGTCTGCAAGTAAACTCCGAGAACCAAATTGTTTATTTCCAAGGTTTTGATAGTAGTTTACTCTGTCCCCTCTGAAATCATGCCCAATTAGATCCATCAACCCATCTCCATTTAAATCTGCCGAAGCTAACTCCAAAGTATGCTGTGATGAATTGATGAAAGCTTGTTTTGGTGCAAAAATGTTATTTCCGGTATTTTCAATAAAGAAAGTAGTATCTATAAAAATATCCGTTGCAACAACATCAATATCTCCGTCATTGTCGATGTCGGCCGCCGTTAATCCCGAAATGTATCTGAATCCCGATGCAATTATTATGGGAGGAGAAAAAGTAGTGTTGCCTAAATTTTCGTACCATTCAATTTGTTGGTTTCGTCTATGATACTTCATGACATCTATATCTCCATCAGCGTCCATATCCAATGTTTCAATGTAATAAAGCCCGTCTGAATTTGCGTCTGGAGCAATATCGTAGGAAAGAGAGAAATTACCCTGACCGTTATTTTTGTACCATTTTACAACGCCATTCCCTCTGAAATAACCAACTAAATCTAGTAATCCGTCATTGTCCATATCAATTACCTTTACAAAGGAGCAACTGAAAGATTGATCGATATATACAGCAGTAGAAAACGAATTATTTCCCAAATACTCAGTCCAAAATAAACCTAGTGGTCCTGTAGAAACAATCTGATCCTTTCCGTTATTTAATATGTCTCCTTTGGCGAGGTACGTGCCGCCGATGCTTATATTTTGTGAATCATGAAAAGTGTAATTCCCATTGCCAATATTTTCAGACCATTTGATCCTGTTAAAAGATCCTGACCTTGTAACGAAAACGATATCTAAATCATTGTCTCCATCAATATCTGCTGCAACTACATTTTCCGCATTATCCTTTTGACCGTGGGCTAAGGGAACTTGAGAAGAAAAAGGTTGTGCAAAAGCAGTTGCTACTTGAAGCAGAAAGAGAAGAAAAAGAGTTTTGTAGTGATTAGTCATAACGCCAAGGAATCTAAGTGACTTGTAGATGATTTAAGGAAACACGAGGTCAATACATCAAAAATATCTAAAATATTACTTGAAGTACCAGTTATTTTATTAAACATGATAACTACATGTGCAAGATCAAATAAGCTACATGAACTTAGCCCTTACGGAACATTCCAATCGCTTCCTCTAAAAATTTCACAGCTTCTTTCTCGGTTGTTCCGCTTGCTTTTAAGGTACCAGCTTTCCAATCTCCGGTTTGCCATTCTCCAATACTTAAGGCTTTAAAGTTTTTTGTTTCAACTGAATCACTTCCTTCGTAAGCGCTTATGTAATAATAGAAATCGTCAATTTTATCATCGGGTATTGCCAAACCAAATCCCAATGCTAATGAATCGCTGACAGTGGCATAAGCACCCATGTCAAAATGATGCGGCCAAACCCGAAGCTCTGATTCTAATTCCTGCTTTTTCAGCACTGTTTCAAGAGCACCTTGGCTTGCATCAAATAGTTTCGCAATTCGGCCCATCTCAGCCTTGCTTTCTAACTTAAAAGTATAATCGTCAGCAATTGAAGGATAAGGAAGTTCATAATGTAAATGATAAATATAAATCATGAATATACTTTCTTTCGCTGCTTTTTTTAGCCAGGCTTTCACCTCTGCATGCGTTTTCCCATTCAATGGAAATTCCATGCGTTTATCTCCTCTTGTCCAAATTAGTGAGAACGTTTTTAAACTCAACGAAAGTTGTCCTTCTTTTTCAGATAAAGGCCAAGTAGATAATTCTTGTTTCTCAATGGACCAACCCATGTTGGTGTGACTATCGTCCTCCCGTTTCTTTATAAAACTGATGCTTGCTGTGGCTAAATATTGTGCCGCTAAATGTATATCCTTTATCATATTTCTTAATACTTTTATTCGTTCATTTCTTCCCAAATACCAAACCATGTTTCCATAAATGAAAGGGTATTTAATTTTCCTCCAAGTTAGAGTATATTACTAGAGGTATCTTTCGTTATAACATCGATCTCTGTATCAAGTTGGCACTATTCATCTTCTACTTTAATGAGTCTATGAAAAGCCATTTTATATAAAAAAGAAATAGAACGAAAGAGGGTTGTTTTTTCTCTAAAAAAATTATTGACCAAATGTAATTATAATGACTTGCATAATACTCAAGACCAATTATTTATTAACAAACATTAAAATAATTACAGTAAACTTTAAAAGTGGCAATGAAAAACCCTCCTCGAAAGATGAATTACAGAAGTCTCAATAGGTTTTTGTCGCCGTTCATTTAGGCGGGCCCGTCCGAATGGCTTCAGCCGGGCGGGCTCCCTTCACTTTGACCGTAGTTTATGCCGAGTGGATAGAAATGCTCCATGCAGCAATATTTAAAATACTTGTGTTAAACTTGTTGAAGTAAAACCAATCCGCTATAACTTTTAATCTTTTAAAACAAGCTGCTGTAGATAATCTTTGAATTTCTCCGTATTGTACTGAGCCATCCCTTTGTGCACCATCTCCACGTTTCCTTTCTTCCCAATAATATAAGTAGTTGGTAAGGTCGTGCTATTTAATTCTTCCGACATACTTTCTCCTAATCGGTATATGGGGAACGTATAATTGTGGGCTTTTTTATACTTTTTAGCATCTTCAAAATTTCTATCCGTAGAGATCATGACAAAATTCACACCTTCAATTTCTGCACTTTCATACAAACTTTGTATTCCGGGCATTTCGGCTTTACAAGGCGGGCACCAGGTTGCCCAAACATTAAAAAACACAACTCCATTCCTAAATTCAGACAATCGTATTTTTTGATCTTCTTCATCGTATAAAATAGCATCCACTGCATTCTCAGAATGCTCTTGGTCTATATCTGCTTGTATAAGTCCAGTAGCTAATATTCCTTGCTGCAATTTCGAAATTAAAGGTTTATGCCAACCGGTAACCCAAAACAATAGGAATATAGCAATATAAGCTATCCACGTTAATCTGTCCTTCTTCTTTTTATCCATTTACGTTGATTTACCTGTGTTTTACGTCAAAGGCTAAAGTTAGATATGATTAGTGACTGTGTTGGTAACAGCGGTTACATTGGGGCACTTATTAGAATTTTGGAAAAGTTCATACATGAAATTAAAAAAGGTCAACTCACTCCTTCCGAAACACCATACAATGCTGCCAAGGCAGATTGTCGATGTTCTCTACCAATTCAAACCCATTAGCTTTGAATTCTTTTACGCCTTGTTGCTCGGTCATTTTATGGATGGTTTTAATGGGCACTTCAGGATCTTCCATGCGGTATTCGATTAAGTACACTTTCCCGTCTGTCTTTAGCGCTGCGCGAATGGATTGCAACATTTCTTTCGGGAAGTTAAACTCGTGGTAAACGTCCACCATCAGAATTTTATCCACACTATTAGCCGGTAAATTAGGGTTTTGCTCCGCGCCTTTTATTCTCTGAATGTTTGGAACGTCCTGTTGCTGTTGCTTTTCTTTAATGGCTTGCAGCATTTCTGCTTGCACATCGACGGCATAAATAACGCCTTCAGATGCTAGTGGAGCCATTCTAAAAACATGGTAACCAGAACCTGCTCCAATGTCTGCAATGGCATCATCGGGTTGAATGTCCATGTTTTTTATGAGTAGCGAAGTTTGCTCTTCTTTTTCGCGCTCACTTCTTTCCAACCAATTAATTCCTTGAAACCCCATGACGTAAGCAATTTCTCTGCCCATGTACCACTTCCCTATTCCATTGGGGTCTCCTTTCTTAAAGGTATAATTGGCGTTTTCTTGAGCTGTGCAGCTAGTCTGAACAAGCGTAATTACTAAAATAAAAAGGGCGCTCCAATAGTGTCGTATCATAAGAGTAAAACGAAACAATACTTGGAGTGTTCAATAAAAGGCTTCTACAGAGAACACAAACACGATTAAACGCAACTTAGGGCTGCTCTATTATCTTCTCTATTTCTAACGTAAGCAAACGTGCAAATTCTTTAGAGCCCTGCTTACTTAAATGGCAAATGTCGTCGAAGTACAACTCTCCCTTGGGCATTTTGGCGTGAAGATCAGTAACAATTACGTCTTCATTTTCATCTACCTTGTCCAAAATTACTTGGTTGTGAAACGCTATTGCTTTCACCACATTCTCGTGTTTCCCCCAAATCTTTACCGGCATTCTCGGGCGTTCATCTCGTTTTTCTCGCTCCTTAAATTTTTCGAAAGAATAATCTTTTTCCAACCAATAAGTGAAGGTGGGAATTAGAAGTTTTGTCTCCATTTTGTTTACCTGCTCTTGTATGGCGTTTATGTTGTCTTTAAATGACTTGACGGTCTTGATTTCGTTACCATAATCAGACCAGCCTTTGTACGGCAATTCTTTTGGAATGAAATCTCTAGGAAAAATTCGTTGGTGAATGTTTAGAGAAAGGTAATTATACGCGACAGGAATGGCAGTCCATTTTGCCAAAGGCCTCTGAACGATGCCTTCAATCTCAGAATACCACTTGAAGTGCGTGTAGTCTTCCTTAAAAACCTCTTTGGAGCAATTATTCGCTCTTGCTTCATTAATGCCGTGATAAAAAATCACAAGATCAAAGTGATGGTCTTTTAAAAGGTCCATTTTCCACTTGCTGTCTCTTGAGTTGTGCGCCGGAGCAGCAACGTTGTGCAGTTTAATATTCTTCTCAGGGTATTTTTCCTTTAGTTGATATCGTAGCTCCTCTTCAACTTCTCCATTGTTTGGATGCAACACAGAACCACCTAAGAGTAAAATATCTAAGACTCCATTTCCTCGAGTGGGTTTGCTTTCGTGGACTTTTCTCAGGCTCGGATAATAATTGTAAATCAGCTCAGTAGTATCAAAAAAGCTAGTGGAAGAAAATTTCTGCGAAAGGAAAACTCTACTACCCACTTCTGCGATAATTATTACGATGAAGAATATTATAGTGTAGGCAGAAAGGTGCAGCAAAAAGGGCTTTCTCATGGTGTCGATAATAATATTCTTTTATAGTCAAACGAGCTTATGCAAGACCTTAAAACTACCAAACAATTCTAAAGTTTTCTAGTGACCAGTTCGTTAAAAGGTACAACGTCTGAAATGAAAAAACGGGCAAATAAGATGCAAAAGCAACTCGTTTAACCCGTTTTTTAAGGAATATGTTTCTTTAAATTATGTTTTAAAAACTCTCGAAAGTTCCTTTAAATGTGCCGTTTGTTATTTTTTTGCTATCTCCTGAATCATCGTATAACGTACACGAAAAAGTTGCTGTGACCTCGACAACGTCCGCTCCAAAAACGACGTTTGGTGTTGCGTTAGTGATAGTAAATGTACTTCCTGTTTGATCTGCAGTTCCGTTTGAAGATGACCACGTTACCCCTCCCATGTTAACGAAAACACTAACTCCATTATTAAAGTTTCTAGCGTAGGTTTTATTACCTTCGGAAAAGACTGCATTAAAATCTTCTTTCGGTGGCAGCTGACTTCCTGAGTAGGTAACTGTTCCGATACTAATACCCCCAGTTTCATTGCTTGTCGTGTTTTCTAAAGAAAAATTGTAATCTTTTTTGCTAATAAAAGGCGAAACAGTTGCATCTGTTTCTTCCGATACACCGGCACTTGGAATGGTATTATTGGTGAGCGTAGAAATCTGTTCAAATGCAGCACCATCTATATCTCCCGTAAATCTTCCAAAATCTTGTTCTTGTGAAGTTCCTCCGGTAAAGCTTTCATTTGGTGTTAACGATTCGTCTTCGCTGCAACCCATTAATGCGGTGAAGCAAAATAAGATGATACCTATTCGTTTTAGTTTAATATATTTCATTTGAATCGTTTTTAGTAAAGTAAAAGACAAAAATAATACTTAATATTTTAAAAATTTTAATGCTTCATTTGGATATCATTTTCGCAGGGTTTTTATTTCTCATTAGAGGATTTACCTCTTCGTTGAAGAGGCTTTGAGGGAAGTATGGAAGCCAATTACTATTATTTTACCATTTCTTGAATTCGTTTTAACTTAGCCTCTCTACTGCTCTTTCGTTCTGTGGCTGTCTGCAATTTTTCTTTCCCTTCCTTTAACTTTTCGGCCAACTCCTCGTTTTCCTTTTGTAAATCTTCAATTTTCTCTTTGTTGTCTTCGATATCTTTTTGATTATCCTCAATATCTTTCTTAGTAGACTTACGCTCTTTTTCTAGCTTAGCGATGCGCTTTGTCACGTCCTTAATTTCTCCCGCATAATAATCTGGCAAAAATTCAGCATAGAATTCTTTTACCATGTTTTTTAGAATTACAAATTCTTTCGCATAATCCTTGGGATTAATATAAATGTCGTAGCCGAAAGAAGCAAACACTTTCATTTCTGTACCTTTTTTATCCTCTATAATATTCGAGTAGAAGTTTAAGTTCTTATCCCCTAGCTTCTCCACTTGAATGTCTTCTGCAGAAAGCAAATCTTTATTAGTGAGGAAACCAAACCCTTTCAGCTTAAAATTATAGTTGTCTTTTAGATAATCCTTCCAAGCACCTTTGATGGTTTTTGGTTCGGGGTCAACGTGCACCTCAATGCACTCTCTTGCATTGTCACGATGAATGATACTACCCTCTTTGACTTCATACATTTGTCCAGAAAGTGACAGCACGTTTGCAATTAAGAAAGTAAATATAATACTAGTTATTTTTTGATAGTTCATGTTTTAAGTTTGGATTGTTAGAATTAAAATAATGTTAGAATGTCGATACTGAACTTTTTATATAATTAATTCATATCTAATTATTTAACAACAAACCCTTAAATTTGTTCAATATCTTATTCAAAAAAAAGCCACAACCATTTTTAATGGCGTGGCTTTTACATTATATACATCTCGAGTGCATCTTAGTGATGACTAAAGGCTACATCGTTCTAGTGATATTGTGGAACCTTACAGCTCCGGACACCTACTTTTTAATAAATTTATAAAAAGTATTTTCTAAAGGCCAAGTGGTTAATTCTGAATTAAACCCGTTGAACACTGTAGTAGGAGACAATGGATTTCCTTTTAAAAATAATCCGTCTAGTTCGTTTGTGGAATACAATCCAATAGCAAACTGATTAAATACATCTTGAGAAAAGTCTACCGTTAAATCATTTGGCCCATAGTGGTAGGAAACAGAATTATCGCTTTCGCTAAAAATGATTTTATAGTTTACCGTGTACTCTTCCGACCCTTGGAAATCATCGTATTCAAATTCTCGAAACTCTATGGTCGTAACCTTGTTTCCGGTAGATCCGGTTGTTGTGGTAATGATCTTTGAAACAATTTCAAAGGTGTTGTTATCAAACTTTTGCTCAAAATCTAAGTCTCCATGAGCAAGAATGTAATATTTTCTTAAGTCAGTACCTTGAGAGTTGATTTCGTAAGTAAATGTAGTTGTTAAAAAATCTGACTGAATAAATAAGGTGGAAAAGCTTTGCTCACAAAGGTTAAAGGAAAATCCAAGATCTACTTCATAAAATCCATCGTTATTGGTAGTCGTTAAAATAGTCCCACCTTGAATAGAATCGTATGGCATGGCTAGATTCGTAAAATTGTAGCAAAAATTACTAGTAGGCACTACTGGTGCAGTTTGGGGATCATCTCCATCGTCATCTTTACAGCCGTTTAATCCCATAAATGCCAAGCCTAAAGAAATAAATACTATTCTTTGTATCGTTTTTTTCATAAAAATATTTTTTACAATTATACTGAAAATTCATTATCAATACTTTCCAATAAGACTTCGCCCAAGAATCATCAGAATCTGGAATTAAAGTGATTTGATCTTAATCCTAGTAACTTCCAAATGAAGTCAAGCGATTCCTCTTGGAGAAACACAGAAAAACTCTATATTTTCACTTCCTTTACAAAAACTCTAATCATGGCAAAGAGCATTTTATCAGAAAACCCAGAATTTAAATACAAAGAAGATTCTACCCATTACAACCCTGAAGCATTTACAGAATTGCTTGCAAACCGACGCAGTTGTCGATTGTACACAGATGAAAAGATACCAGAAGAAATCATGAATAAGTGTTTGGATTTAGCTTTACTCGCTCCCAACTCTTCTAACATGCAACCGTGGGAGTTTTACTGGGTTCGCTCGAAAGAGAAGCGAGAGAAACTGACGCATTACTGCTTGGATCAAAATACTGTAAAAACAGCAGCAGAAATGATTGTAGTAGTGGCTCGAACAGATACTTGGAAACGAAATTCTAAACTGATGTTGAAGGCACTTAAAAACCAAGAAGTAGAAGCTCCAAAATCGGCCATTCAATATTATAGTAAGATTACCCCCTTGGCCTACAACCAAGGATTTTTGGGATTACTTGGAGTGGTTAAACGTATTGCTTTTAATGTAATTGGCATCTTTAAGCCCATGGTGCGTCAGCCAAAGTCTCATGCAGACATGCGCGTTTGGGCGAACAAGTCCACTGCCCTAGCCTGCGAAAACTTAATGTTGGCGTTTAGAGCTTATGGATACGATACTTGTCCCATTGAAGGCTTAGATCAACGACGCGTGAGACGTTTACTGCAATTACCCTACGGCAAAGCCGAGGTTTGCATGGCAATCAGCGTTGGAAAGAGGGGTGAAAACGGAATTTATGGACCTCGAATCCGATTTGACAGAAATCTATTTGTAAAAGAGGTGTAAATTCGAAGAGTTCCGTTGAATCAACATAGCACTCTTGTTTTTAAGTGAACTATTCTTTCAATGCCGAAAGTAGAATTCTTTTAAACTTTGTACTTTTTAACTTGTTACCATTTAGAACCAACCATGACACTGCTTTTTGCACTCGTTTTATTCAACAGTATTGCCTTCTTTTCCTATGGAGTATCGTGTCTGTTTGGCCCAAAAATGAAGACGGAATTCTTTCGCTTCGGTTTAACCAATAACCAACGAATCATAACAGGTGTTTCTCAAGTTTTAGGAGGTTTAGGGTTAATGGTGGGTTATTTCGTTGATTTAAGAATTTCTATCCTTTCCGCGATTGGCCTATCGGTATTGATGTTAGCAGGTTTTATAACCAGAATTAAAATCAAAGATCCAATGGCAGAAACCTTACCTTCTTTTCTTTTTATGATTTTGAATATTATTCTAACCTATTTTATGATCACTAAACTATAGAGAAATCAATTATTCCGGCAAATAGCATTGACTAAAAAGCCCTTTCTACTTTTATAGAAAGGGCTTTAATATTTTAATCTAGGCTTAATCTTTCACTCCTAACTTTCCTAAAATAATATCCATAAGACACCATTTACTAAAGGAAGACTGCAGCAAGTTGGCTCCTACAAATGCAGTAAACCAAAGCCAGTTTATATTTACATAAACGGCTAATAAAATGCTTATTAACACAAATGAACCTGCTATGGCTCGAACTACTCTATTTTTCATATTTTTTTAGTTTAAATACTACGTTCTATCGGCACTACTACCGCTTTAATGGGGTTATTTGTTTCTAAGTTTTTATTAAAATCTGCAATTAATTCAAATAGGTGATCAATCTTATTCTCCTCTGTGAAAGAGAAAAATAAATTGGACTCTGCTCCCGATTTCTCGCTTGGAAACCAGCTAGTCGACATGATGGTGGAAGGGGCATTTTTATAGCCGTCGATATCCGATTCACTGTAATTATCTATCCCTGCTTGCTTAAACAATTTGATTATTCTATCGTGGTAGTTAGCCACTACCGTTACTATTAACAATTTCATCTTTTACTTTTTTTTGTGAATGTGATTTTTACGCTCAATCATGTAATAAACCAATGGAACTACCAGTAAGGTTAAAAATGTAGATACGATTGTGCCACCCATCAGCGAGATTGCTAACCCTTGAAAAATAGGATCAAATAGAATAACAAAAGCTCCGATTACGACCGTGCCTGCGGTTAGTAAAATTGGTGTAGTTCTAACTGCCCCCGCCTCTATCACTGCTTGTTTTAAATCTACTCCATCTTCCAATCTTATGTTTATAAAGTCAATGAGTAGAACTGAGTTTCGTACCATAATTCCTGCGAGTGCAATCATTCCAATAAATGAAGTTGCAGTAAAAAAAGCATCCATTACCCAATGGCCCAATACGATTCCTATTAGCGAAAGTGGAATAGCAACCATCATGACGATGGGAGCCTTGAAGTTTTGAAACCATCCAACAATCAGAATATAAATCATCACAATTACACCTAGAAAAGCAATTCCTAAATCACGGAATACTTCAAGAGTAATTTGCCATTCTCCATCCCACTTTACGGTAAAATCTTCATTGCTTTCCGGTTGTGAAATATATAATTCATTGATTCCATAACCTGCAGGAAGCTTCAACTTTTTTAATTGCTCCTCCATACCAAGTATGGCATACACCGGACTTTCTAACGCACCTGCCATATCCGCTAAAACATAAACAACGCGTTGTTGATTTTTCCGATAAATCGCTTTGTCTGCAATCTTTTCTTTGATCTTAACTAAATCTCCAACACTAACCATTGCTCCTTGGTTAGACTTGATTTGAAGTTGAGTAACTTCTTGAATGGTGGACTTTTCTTCAGCAGCTAATGCCAAAACAATACCTATTTGATTCGCTGAATTCTCATCGTATAAATGTGTTACGGCTCGATTAGATAGTGCCATATTCATCGTATAAACAATCTGCTGAGGAGTTACACCGTAGAGCATTGCTTTTTCTCTATCTACAATTAAGTCGTAAGCTTTTTGGTCTGCTTCAACCATCCAATCTACATCTACTACGTCTGCAGTATTTTCTAGAATGCTTTTTACTTGTGCTGCCACATTCATTTGCTCTTCATAATCAGGGCCATAAATTTCCGCTACAATAGTTGACAATACAGGTGGCCCTGGTGGCACTTCCACTATTTTTACATTTGCTCCATACTTTTCTGCAATTTCTTGGATAAATGGTCTAAACTCGCTTGCTATTCCATGGCTTTGAGCCTTACGATCATGCTTATCAGTTAAATTTACCTGAATGTCCGCCACATTACTACCACTCCTCACATCATAATGACGAACTAGGCCGTTAAAAGTAATGGGAGCCGAAGTACCCACGTAGCTTTGATAATTCACCACCTCAGGTCGTGTGGCTAAAAATTGGGCTATCTCTTTGGCAACTAAATCAGTCCGCTCTAAGGTAGTTCCTTCAGGCATATCAATTACTACTTGAAACTCATTCTTATTATCAAAAGGTAACATTTTCACTGTAACCGACTTCGTGAAAAACATGGCTACCGAACCTAGCAACATTAGCGCAGTAATTCCAAGGAATCCCCATCTTAATCCGCGTTTTTCGATTAAAGGTTTTTCAAATCGCTCATAGATTCGGTAAATCATCGTATCGGTAATTTCCTTTTCAGGAGCATCTTCTTCGGTGACTTTAGTCTTCTTTTCTCTTAAAAATATAAATCCTAAATATGGAGTAATCGTTAAAGCAACAAACAAGGATAGAATCATTGCTATAGATGCTCCAATTGGCATGGGAGACATATATGGCCCCATTAAACCCGATACAAATGCCATTGGTAATACAGATGCAATTACGGTAAACGTGGCTAAAATGGTTGGGTTTCCAACTTCATTAATTGCATATAAAGCTGCTTGCTTAAATGGCAATCGCTTCATTTTAAAATGGCGGTGCATGTTTTCCGCAATAATTATGGAATCATCTACGACAATTCCTGTAACGAATACCAGAGCAAAAAGTGTAATTCGATTTAAAGTATAATCCAATAAATAATAGCTCAATAACGTGAGAGCGAACGTAACAGGAACCGATAAGAATACGACTAAGCCTCCTCGCCATCCCATGGCTAACATGACCACAATAGTAACCGCTACAATAGCTCCGATTAAGTGCATCAACAATTCAGCAACTTTCTGAGAGGCAGTTTCTCCATAGTTTCGCGTTACTTCTACAAACACATCGTTTGGAATTAAATTAGCCTTCAGTCCTTCTACTTTTGCTAAAATTACATCTGCAATCTTCATTGCATCAGCACCTTTACGCTTCGCTATTGAAAGTGTTACGGCAGCATATTCCGAAGGGTAATCTACCTTTTTTTCACTTGCTTGCCCAAAGCCTAATTGAGCATAGTTTAATGGAATTTCAGGTCCATCAATAACGTTAGCAACTTGTTTCAAATATATGGGTTGATTTTGCTGCACACCGATTACAACATTCTCTACATCTTTTGCGGTGGATAAAAACAGCCCCGTTTCTACCGTAAATTCTTGATCATTCTTGGTAATGTTTCCGCTGCTCAATTGCTGGTTATTCGCTTTCAGCATTTCTGCCACCGCAAGAAAATCTAAGCCTGAAGCTGCTAATTTAGCAGGACTCAAAACCACACGCATTTCTCTGTTCCTTCCACCAATTAAATGGGTCGCAGAAACATCGTTTACTTTTTTTATTTCATCGTTTAATTCCTGTGCAATTTGCTTGATTTGGTAATCGTCGTAACTTTCACTCCAAAGCGTTAAACTCAACATCGGAACGTCGTCAATAGACCTTGCCTTAACCAGAGGCATGGTAACGCCTTTCGGCAATTCGTCCATGTGTTTATTCATTTCGGTATACAACTTGACGAAAGAGCGCTCAATATCTTCACCTACATAGAATTGCACAATAATCATGGCCTGCTCCTTCATCGAGGTGGAATACACGTATTCTACACCCTTAATATTGGAAAGCATTTTTTCCAAAGGTTGTGCAACTCTTGACTCCACTTCTTCTGGGCTTGCTCCTGGATAACCAATAAAGATATCGGCCATGGCCACATCAATTTGTGGTTCCTCCTCCCTAGGTATCAAAAAAGAGCTGTAAACGCCTACGACCATAAACACAATCATCAGAAGCACTGTTAACTTTGAGCTTATGAATACCTTGGCAATTCTTCCTGCTAATCCTTCTTTCATTTTTAATTTTTTTCTACTAATTAATAAACAACAGGAACGCCATTGTATAATTTACTATTTGCTGATAGAATTACCTGCTCACCTACCGTTAGTCCTGCGAGCACTTCTACCTTTCCGCTGATCTCTTGCCCTAGTTTTAACCATCTCAAAATGGCAGTATTTCCTTGACTAACAGTATAAATACCCGACAACTGACCCCTTGTAACAAGAGCTGATTGCGGTATGGTGATGGTTGGAGAGCTTGTAGACTCCCTTTGAATTGGTAGGGCAATTGTGGCAAACATACCAGAACGCAGAGCCTTATTTACGTCGCTAATATTAACTCTTAAAGCATATTGACCACCGGTATTTTCCGAAGAACTACTGACTTCGGAAATATTCCCTTGAAGCGCAGAATCAATAGAGTTAATGTAAATTGAAACGCCCGCACCTTTTTTTACATGTTGAATTTCATTTTCCGGAACCATTGCCTTTACTTCCATTACTTTGGGCTGTTCTATTGCAAGTAAAGGCATTCCTGGATTAGCCATGTCTCCAACCTCAATAAACCGGTTCGTAATTATTCCATCAAAAGGAGCAGTTAAATTTAGGTATTGCAATTGCGCAATTACTTCTCTTTGTTGTTGTTTGGTACCTTCCAATTGCGCTTTCATTAACTCGTAACGGGTGGTCATATCGTCCATTTCTTTTTGCGAAATACTTTCCGACTTCAACAAGTTTTGGAAACGTTTATAATCCTTCACAGCATTCTCGAAGCCCGCTTCTGCTGCTGTAATACCTGCTTTTACTTGAGCGCTTTTAGCTTGTAAATCTGCATTGTTGATAATCATAAGCAATTGGCCTTTCGTTACTTTTTCACCAACTTTAACCTTGACTTGATCGACAAAGCCCATCATCCGTGTGCTGATGTTAGCATGATTTGCGGCGATCACCTTGCCATTAAATTGCAGTATTACGTTTTCCTCAGATTTATTAACGACTTGAACCTTCACTTGAACAGGTTCATTTGTTGCGGTAACAGTTGATTCTTCTTTGGTACCACATCCGTAAAATGTGGCAGCAGCTATTGCTATTCCAGCTAATATTATTAGGTTTTTCATATCTCGATTCAATTAATCCTTAGTTAAAAATGTAAGTGTAGATTGTGCCATATTATAGGTGAACATGGATTGGTAGTATGCCAATTGCTTTTGCGCATATTGGTTTTCTGCCTGTAACAAATCGCTCGTTTTTTCCAATCCTTCTTTAAACCTGTTGGAACGAATTCTCAGTACTTCTTTTGCTTGTTGTTTTGCCAATTTTGCCGTTTCAAACCGATTTTCTGCATCTGATAGCTCTCTTCTTGCGTGATTAAGTTCTAGTTGACTCTTCGCAATATATTGTTGATACTCTAAGCTTGCTTTTTTGCTAGTTGCCCCGCTTTGCTTGACTTTCCCAAATCGCTTTGCTCCTTCAAAAATGGTCCAACTTAATTGAGCACCTAGTAAATAACCATCAGCACCTGCGCTAAAAATTTGGTCGTCGTATAGCTGGTAACTACCAAATGCATTTAAACGCGGTAAAAAACTCATTTTACTAGATTGATGCATCTTTTCGTAAGCTACACTTGCCATTTGCATTGCTCTTACATCCGATCTATTTTCAGACAATTTTTCACTTGAAGTTTCTGCCAATTGAATACTAAGCGAATCTGAAGGTACATAGACTGCCGTGGAAGGTTCATTGATGATATAACCTAAATAGTCAGACGCATTTTCTAAATTAGATTCTGCCGCACTCAGTTGGTCTTTCCATTGGTTCACTTGAATTTCAACAGACAAAAAATCAGCCTGCTGCATATATCCTGCCTTAACATTGTCTTGTGCAACGTTTTTATTCGCTTCAGCTGTAGCTACCGCCTGTTGCATTACTGCTACTGCTTTGTGTGCCAATTGCAACTGCATGTACGCCTTATTTGTCTCTAAATAAATGTACTCTATCGACCTATCCCACTGTAGTTTGGTAGCCTGCATTTGAAGTTTAGCAGCTTGGCGTTGGTAAAAACCATCAACGTTAATAAGCGGTTGCTCTAATGTGATGTTGGTAGCATAGTTTTGAATCTGACTTGGATCATTTAGTAAAGCCGGGTTAAAATCAGAAGCGGTAAGTACCTCTTGGTTTAATTTTGACCCAAAAGCCATCAACGGATTAGTGGTTACCATTGCCGAATGAGAGACAGAAAGAGTTGGAAGTATTATTGCGTTCGACTGACTTAGCTCTGCTCGAGCACCGATGTAATCTTGCTCTGCAATTTGAATGGCTTTGTTTTGCTCAACCACCTTTGCAAGAACAGTTGCTCTAGTAATTGGAATGCGTTCAGCGCTCTGCCCAAAAAGGGTTGCAGATGCAACTCCGAAATACCAAATAAAAAGTTGTTTTTTCATTATAGAATAAATTGTGACACAAAATTCTCGTAATGAAAAATAGTTTTGAGTAACCTAGGTTACTCAAGCAGGAAAATAGAAAAAATAAAGTAAGACAACCCCTACATATATCTCTTAATGAATTATATAGAACTGATAATATTTTACGATTGCTTTTATCTGTTGCATGTTTGACTTACTTGGCTAGCGTTAAACTTCAACCAAGAATTGCAACTGCAAGGCAAAGAAGTAAGAAGCTGCCTGCCGGAATGGATTTAAATAAAGGATCTTTTACTTTAAAGTGCATAAGCACCGAACCACTTAAGAAAAAGGCAAGTCCCAAGGCAGCAATTTTCTCTACTCCGGGGTATTGGATAGAGGCCAAAAGTAAAATAGCCAATCCCACTTTACATGCTCCAATAAGAAAAACAGACCAAGAAGGTAACCCGTACAATTCAAATTCGTCTGTAATGGTTTGAGCATCACCTCCTCTCCACTTGGATGGTTTTTTTGGATTTACTAGCCACACGTTCAATATACTAAGGCCAACAATTGCTTTTAAAAGGATGATAAAATATTCCATATAATTCTAAGGAGTAAAGGTGTTGTTTTGTTCAAATAGGTTTCTAAAAGTAAGAAATTTATGGCGCTTTTCTTAATTCCATGAGGGAGTTTCAAGTTTCTTTTGAAACAATTTTTAAATTACTTCTTTTGCCCTTTCCACCATGCTTAAACTGTAGTTGTTTATTTTTTGATGTTCTGGCATCCAACCCATTAGAAAGCGCGTGAAATCTGCCCAAGCTATTGCGCACATGGCTCTCCATTCCTTTTCTAACGCATCAACATCAACGGATTTAATGTCTTGTTTCAGTATCTTAAAATAATAGTCTAGCAATTCCACTTCGTAGAGTTTACAATGCTCTTCCGTTAAGCAACTTCCTAAAAAATAAACCACATCCTTCATGCCACAGCCACCACCAACGTATTGAAAATCCACCGCTGCAACGGATTGCATGTCGGTAGAAAAGCAAAAGTTAGCCACCTTCGCATCACCATGAACAATGGTTTGAAATTTACAAGTCTTTAGTTTTTCATCTATTCTTTGTGCATTTGTTTTTAACCAACTCGTTCTCATCGCTTCCCTTTCATCCGGACGGGTTTCGAAATGCCAGTATGTACCCTGTTGCCATAAACCAACTGGCACTGCATGCATGAAATTAGCATGAAAATGAGCCAACCATTCCAACCCTAGCTTGGCTTCTTCAAGGCTAAGCTGTGATCGCCTGCAATTAAAACCACAGGCATCCAAATCTTCTAAAATCATGATTTGCTCTTCTGCGTCATTCTTAAAAAAATAGCACGTTGGAACCCTACAATTACTGTTGGTTTTAGGGGCATGTGTTATGTACCATTCCATTTCTATCTCATAGGACCTTAGCTTACGCTCATGAGAAATAGCAGAGTTCCAACCCCTCGGGTGGCTTGGTTCTTTTGGTGCAGAGACTTGTTTTACAATAACCGTCTCAACATTAGCACCAACAAGCTTCCATCGGCTGATGGTTCCATAACCGCTCCAAAGGGATTGAATTACTTCAATCTCTTCAGCATCTGAGGCTTTAAAGTGTTTTTTTAATCTAGTCTTTAATGGCAAACTCACGTATCAAAAGTATTGATATGTTTTAACAGTGAGTCACTGAATTGGATTGCAAACAAAAAATAGATTTGAACTGTTTTATTTATATGAAAAATAAGTCTATTATAACCGTAACTATTATTGCAGTATTATTTTTGATTGTGATGCTGCCTGCTTTAAAATTTGACCTAAATTTAGTTTATCTCGCCTTTATCGGTGGAAACATTTTGTTCGTGGTACTGGTATACAACATTTTAAAAAACGGAAAGGCTTCTGGCAAAAAGTTTGACGATGGCCATTGGTATGAAGATACAGTAAATAAAGAGAAATAGTTAACTTACTAATTTACCCCTCAACATTCCAATCATATTTAAATGATACTCTTCCAAAACCTTAGTATGAAAGTAGGGATATAAGTAACGGTCTCTGAGTTTTGATTTACTTTTATAATGTGTTGTATGTTTAATTTGAGTAGTATTTGGCTCCATTTCTGAAAAGCTTATTCTTTGAAAACCAGTTGATTTTCCTCCTTTTAGGTAGGCAAAATCGATATACTTTTTAGAATTATTAATCCCAATTATTTCATAGGAGACTGCAATCTGAATTAAGCCTCTTAAAATCTTCACGTTCATGAAGTAAACTTGTCCAATCTCTGCCTTTAAAAAATTTCCTTTTCGATATAAAACTTCTCTTTCATTCTGTTTAGATAGCATTAGGGCAAAAGAAACCAGCTTATCGTTAAACACCTTCTCGGGACTTGTTTTAATATAAAATTTCCAAACGTCTTCTAGTTTATAGTTCGCCAGGTACAACTGTTCGTGTTTGTTGTACTCTTTAACTGAATCTCCATGCCGGAAAGATACTTCCAAATCCGTAACAGACTGAATATCATTATTAATTTGTGCTTTTATAAAGGACCTGATACGCTTGTGCGGAATTTTTTCTAAAGAAATGTGCTTCATTTAAATCATTAAAGCATCGTGCCTCAGCAAATGCAGTTTAAAAGTTGCAAAATAACCATAATTCTTAAAAAAGAATTATACCACTAGATGAAGATGTTTACTTTTTATTTAATTTTTTCAATCCATGTAAAATGTCATCCAAGCCATTCAACTTGATTTCATAAAGTGTTTCCATTAAAACTCCAAGATTCCCTTTTGGAAATCCTTTTTGTCGATACCAAACCAAGTAATGCTCTGGAATGTCGCACAATAAACGGCCTTTATATTTACCAAAAGGCATTTTCATGGTTACCAATTGAAGTAAAATTTTGTGCTGATCTGTAGTTTTCAAAAGACTGTTTTTTGAACTCTAAAGTACTTTAACCGAATAGCTAATTCCTTTCCTTTAGTGAAAAGTTTACAACAAAAAAAAAGGGCTTTGCGCGATGCAAAGCCCTTTCAAAATTAACTTTAATCGAAAGAATTCTCCGAGGTTCTACCTCGGGGTAAAAAGCGGAAAAGTTTGAAAAACGGCAGGTTTTTCATCAAAATATAATTCCGTTGAATACCTCGACGGCTCTGCCTCG
>Ga0307934_1000332_pt1 | contig 36448 bp, 32 predicted proteins | sample OrgLakmetageno90_FD_201838 | JGI IMG/M metagenome (GOLD analysis project Ga0307934, IMG submission 201838) | Saline water microbial communities from Organic Lake, Antarctica - #90 | ecosystem: Environmental > Aquatic > Non-marine Saline and Alkaline > Saline | place: Antarctica: Organic Lake...
GTCTATAAGGAGCACGTTGAGGCCTTTAAGGTTTAGGCGAATGCGGTCAATAATCTCTGGCTCTTGCACCGGATTGGTTTCATCGCGATAGCTGGATACGCGCACGCAGTCGAGTTGGAGGGGCGTATTGATCTGGCGGATGAGGTCAGCCACGAAAATAATGGCTCCATTAATAATGGCGATGACGGCGACTTCCTTGCCAGCATATGCCTCGCTGATTTCAGCTCCAAGCTCGACCAATCGATGCTTGATTTGGTCCTCGGTCACGAGTATCTGGTCGATGTCTTTGAAAGGGTCGGGTATCTTTGTGTCTGCTGGCATTTTAGTTATTGTGAATCAGCAATTAGCAGAATTCAAGCCGATCCCGAAAGAACGTCGTCAGCCCGTGGAGCGTTTCGCGTAAACCAAAGATCTAAAAACTGACGGACGGGTTCTGCTACTGTATTTTTGAGACAGAATGATTTCTGACAGAATGATTGTGGAGAGCTGATCTAGGCTACCCTCTGTCTCAAAACTACATTGAGTGTGGGTTCTTGGGGTAGGGGCGCATCGCCGAGGCGTCCGTTTTACAGACGAACACGTCTGCCCATCCCATTCGTTCTCAGGCATAAGGCTGCCTGCGGGCGAACGGCGGTTTCGGCGAAACCGCCCTACCTTGCTCTGAGTTGCCTCAATTTCTGAAAGCGCCAGCGAGCTGGCACGCCACCACAGTAGGCACTCTACATGCCGGGGAGGCCGGGCATACCGCCTTCATCGCCCATCTGGGCTTTCATCGCTTTCATCATCTTTCGGCCTTTGCCGCCGCGCATCATTCGCATCATCTTTTGCATCTGCCCAAACTGTTTGAGGAGTGCGTTGACGTCGCGCACTTGCGTGCCGGAGCCATTGGCGATGCGTTTGAGGCGACTACCCCGTAGAAGACGCGGATTGTGGCGCTCTTTAATCGTCATAGAAAGAATGATGGCTTCAGTGCGGGCCATTTTCTTTTCTTCTTCGTCGCCGACTTCGACGTTATTCATGCCCGGGAGCATACCGACGATGGATCCGAGTGAGCCCATCTTTTTAACCTGTTGCATCTGCTGGAGAAAGTCTTCGAGGTTGAAGTCGGCCTTCTGCATCTTCTCGGCGAGGCGGGCGGCTTCGTCTTGATCGATGTTTTCTTGGGCTTTTTCAACCAAGGATACAACATCGCCCATACCGAGAATCCGGGAGGCGATGCGGTCGGGGTGGAAAACTTCGAAATCGTCGGGCTTTTCGCCGACACCCATGAATTTGATCGGCACGTCGGTGATCGTCTTCATGGAGAGAGCGGCGCCTCCGCGGGCGTCACCGTCGAGCTTGGTCAGGATGATGCCAGTGCATTGAACGGCTTCGTGAAAGTGTTTGGCCACGTTGACGGCTTCCTGGCCGAGCGCGGAGTCGGCAACGAGGATGATCTCGTCGGGCTGAACGGCTGCTTTCAGTCGCTTCAGCTCTTCGATTAAGTCACCGTCTATCTGGAGACGGCCTGCGGTGTCAAAGATGATAAGGTTAGCGTCGGCTGATTTGGCGGCTTCGAGGCCTCGCTTGCCGATCGTGACGACGTTCTTTTCTTCGCGGTCGCCGTAGAACGCGCAACCTTCTGCTTTGGCGAGGGTTTCGAGCTGATCGATCGCGGCGGGGCGATACACGTCGCAGGCGATGAGGGCCGGGCGGTAGTCGCGCTTTTTGGCCAAATATCGAGCAAGTTTACCGCTGGAAGTGGTCTTACCGGAGCCGTGGAGGCCGACCATCATGATGCGGAGTGGCTTTTTGTCTTCGAGTTCGGTGGCTCCTTCGCCAAGGAGCTTTACAAGCTCGTCATGGATGATCTTAATGACTTGCTGGCCGGGGGTGACTGACTTGAGGACTTCCTGACCGACACACTGGGTCTTAACATTTTCGACGAATTCGCGGGCGACTTTAAAGTGAACGTCTGCCGAGAGGAGGGCTTTGCGCACTTCTTTGAGTGCTTCGGCCATATTTTCTTCGGAGAGTTTGCCGACGCCGCGTAGGTTGCGCAGGGCACTGCCGAGTTTATCTGTTAAGTTTTCAAGCATGGTAGGTAGAAGGATATGAGGTAAGTGGCTTGTTCATGCGAGGCAAAGAAAAAACGGATGCTTTACATGTCGGAGGCAAAACCTAGGCTGTTCGCTTTAGTCGCCGATGACCCCAATGGTTGGCGAGCAAAAGTAGATAATTATTTTAATGAAACAACGCACAATCCTTCGAGAAGTTTCCATCAAGGGTAAGTCCTTGCACACAGGTGAAGAGGTGAATCTTACGCTCAAGCCGGCCCCGGAAAACCACGGTATCGTTTTTAAACGGATAGATCTTTACGGTAAACCTGAGCTTAAGCCATTGGTTGATTTCGTGACGGACCTTGTTCGTAGCACGACAATCGCGGACGGCCATGCCAAGGTTAACACGGTCGAGCACGTTTTGAGTGCGCTGAACGGTTGCGGGGTGGATAATGTTTTGATTGAGATGGACGCGAGTGAGCCACCGATTTTGGACGGTTCGGCCAAGCATTTTGTAAATTTAGTGCAGGAAGCGGAGCCGGTCGAGCAGAAGGCTGAGCGGGTGTATTTTGTCTTGGAGGAGCCGGTTTCGGTGACACGGGGCGGGAGTTCGATCATTGCCCTGCCGCATGATGGTTTCCGGATCACGTGCACCTCGGCGGATGACCGCGGGATTCATACGCAACATTTGAGCTTGGACATTGACCCGGAGACCTACGTGGCGCAAGTAGCACCTGCCCGGACTTTTACGATCTACGAGGATATCGAGGAGCTGCTCAAGTTGGGCAAGATTAAGGGTGGCAGCTTAGATAGTGCGATCGTGATCAAGGGAGATAAAATCGTTTCGAAAGAGCCGCTCCGTTTTAAAGACGAATTTGTGCGGCACAAGATGCTCGATATTATTGGCGACATTGTGCTGGTCGGCATGCCGGTGAAAGCACATTTCGTGGCGGTTCGTCCTGGACATGCCTTAAACGCAGAGCTTTCCAAGGTGTTGCGAAAGAAATTGCTAGAAAAGCTTAAAGGTGGAAGTAAGAAGCCGGCAGCGAAGAAGTCCGTTTCGGTGACTGCCGAGGAAGCGACTTTGGATATACGCCGGGTTTTGGATATTTTGCCACATCGCTATCCATTTGTGATGATCGACCGGGTTCTGGAGATTCCGAACTCAGAGGAGTTGATCGCCCTAAAGAATGTAACCATAAACGAGCCCTATTTCCAAGGGCACTATCCTGGGCGGCCGGTCATGCCTGGGGTGTTACAACTCGAAGCGATGGCGCAGGCTGCGGGTATTTTACTACTGAAAAAAGTCCCGATGGAGGAGAACAAAATCGCCTTCTTCATGAGTGCGGATAAGGTGAAATTCCGTCAGGCGGTGGAGCCGGGTGACACGATCGAGATACACGTGAAGCTGATTAAGATTCGCGGGAACAAGATCGCCACAGCGACTGGGGTCTGTAAGGTTAATGGCAAGCCAGTTTCGAGTGCCGAGTTGATGTTCATGCTGGCCGATGCGAGCGAGGAGTAAGTAGCGATGGCGACAGCGATACACCCCACAGCAATCATTGAGAAGGGCGCGGAGTTAGACGCTGGCGTTATCGTAGGCGCGTATGCCTACATTGGAGCGAAAGTAAAAATCGCGAAGGGCACTGAAGTGATGCACCACGCGACAGTGGACGGCGACACGACTCTAGGCGAAGCGAATGAGGTGCACCCGTATGCTTTCGTCGGCGGTAAGACGCACGATTTAAAATTTCAGGGAGGTATCCAGAAATTGGATATTGGTGACCGCAATGTATTTCGCGAATTTACGACTGTGCACTGCGCGACGAAGGAAGGTATGCTGACCAAGATGGGTGACGATAACTTGATCCTAGCCTACAGCCACGTAGCGCATGAGTGTATAGTTGGAAATCATTTAGTAATGAGTAGCCATGCAGCACTGGGAGGGCACGTCGAAATTGGCAACCATGTGAATATTGGATGGGGTTCGGGACTGCATCAGTTCTGCCGTATTGGAGATTATGCGATGGTCGGCGCGACTTCGAAAGTGGTCCAGGATGTGCCGCCTTATATGATCGCCGACGGCAGCCCTGCGACGGTGCGGACGATGAATAAGGTGGGCCTGGAGCGTGCGGGATTTTCTCCGGATGATTTGGCGCTGGTTCGGCGGGTCTTTAAGGCATTTTACCGAGAGGGATTGAATCGGAAACAAGCGGCGGAGAAGTTGCGCTGCGACGTTGAAATCGACCATGCAATTGTGCAGGCCTTTTTAAAATTTGCCGCAGGTAGCGGGCGTGGACTTTCCTGATACTAGATTTCCAAATAATGAAATACCTTCTCTTGATTGCTTGGTAGGCTTTAGATAGATATTTTATATGGAAAATCGACGTTTAGGTAAATCGGGCATTTCAGTCTCTGAGATTTGTCTCGGGACAATGACTTTTGGCAGTCAACTGGATGAGAAAGCATCGTTTGAGTTAATGGATTATGCTTTCGAGCACGGCATCAACTTTTTCGACACGGCGGAGTTATATCCCGTCCCGCCTCAAGCTGATTGGGTCTACCGAACTGAGGAGATTGTGGGTAAGTGGATGCAGCGGATCGACCGAAGCTCGTTGATTTTAGCGACGAAGGTAGCAGGGGCGGGGCACACCTGGTTCAAGCCTCCGGTCCGCAATGGGATGACGTCGCTGGATCGGTGTCATATACGGACGGCGATCGAGGGGAGCTTACTACGCTTACAGACCGACTACGTGGACCTTTATCAAACGCACTGGCCGGACCATGATTTTGGATATGAAGAGACGTTAACTGTGCTGTCCGAGCTGAAAAAGGAAGGTAAGGTTCGGGTCATCGGTAGTTCCAACGAAAATGAATGGGGCACGATGAAAGCGGACCAAACGGCCAAGGAATTGGGGCTATCTCGCTACGAAACGATTCAAAATAACTTTTCGATCAATAATCGCCGTTTTGAAGATGGCTTGGCTGAAATATGCCGCCGCGAACAGATTAGTTTGCTGCCGTATTCACCGATTGGTGGTGGGGTCATTAGCGGTAAATATAACGATGGTCAATTACCTGCAGGTGCTCGATTTACGGACTATTTGAAGATTGGTGGCGAACGCCAAAAGATCATGGCGGATCGATTTGTGAACGAGAAAAGTTTGGCCACGGCAGCTGAGCTGATCGACTTAGCCAAGTCGAACGATATGGATGTGGTCACGCTTGCGGTGGCATGGAGTAAGCAGCATGACTATGTGGGCTCGACGATTATAGGGGCCAACTCGATCGAACAACTCAAGCCGAGCTTAGCGGCCGCAGATTTGAAACTTAGTGATGAAGTCTTGGCTGCGATTGATGCGATCAGTGCGAAGTATCTGTATCCGATGGGGTGAGTTGCGCCAATGATTGACACTCTCCGGTAATACAAAACCCCGAAACAGCGTTTCGAGGTCACGTAGCCTTGACCGTAAAAGCGAGGGGAATCGAAACGAGCTATACATCGTTTACTGAAGAGGCCCGATTTTTAAGGAATTAGTATGCCTGCAATGGCGGCGCTGGAGAGATTGGCGAGGGTGCTGGCTAAGACGGCTTTGAGGCCGAGCGTAGCAATTTCCTGACGCCGTTGAGGGACGAGCTTCCCGAGTCCGCCGAGCAGGATGGCAATGGAAGAGAAGTTGGCGAACCCGCAGAGCGAAAATGTGATGATGGCCTCGGTGCGCTCGGTAAGGGTATCTTTGATCGGCAGGAATTCGACAAAGGCGAGGAACTCGTTGATAACAAGCTTTTGGCCGATTGCGGTGCCGCCGAGTAGGGCTTGATCCCAGGGAACGCCGAGGAGCCAGGCGACAGGACGGAAAAGTTGCCCAAGGATCAGCTGGAGGCTCAGGCCGTCGAAGCCTGCCCAACTGCCGACGAGGCCGAGGAGTCCGTTGAGGAGGGCGATGAGTCCGATGAATGCCAGTAGCATCGCACCTACATTGAGCGCTAGCATAAGTCCGTCGGATGCGCCGTTGGCAGCTGCGTCAAAGACGTTGGCTGGCTTATCTTCGGGATCTTCTTGTAGCTCGGTGTTATCGGGCGTCTCAGTTTCCGGAAGCAGAAGTTTGGCAAAGAGTAGCCCAGAGGGTGCGGCCATAAAACAGGCCGCTAGGAGAAATTTCAGTTCGATGCCCATGGCCGCGTAGCCTGCGAGAACGCCGCCGGCAATGGAGGCCATGCCGCCAACCATGACGGCGAAGAATTCAGATCGTGTCATGCGTCCGAGGTAGGGCTTGATTGCGAGCGGCGCCTCAGTCTGGCCGACAAAAATGTTGGCCGTAGCGCTGAGCGACTCGGCTCGGCTGGTGCCGAGGATTTTACGGATGCCACCACCGATGAGCTGAACAATGATCGGCATGACGCGGATATAGTAGAGGACCGATATGAGCGATGAAAAGAAAATGATCACCGGAAGGACTTTGAAGGCAAAGATGAAGCCCCAGCTTTGGCTCGGATCTGCGATACTGCCGAAGACAAAGCTAATGCCCTCGTCTCCATAGGAAATGATGCTCGAGACGACCTCGGCGAGCTTAGCCAGTGCTGCCTTACCCGCGGGGACATAGAGCACGAGTGCTCCAAAGCCGAACTGTATGGCGATGGCGCCGATTATGGTGCGCCAGTGAATGGATTTGCGGGCGGAGGAGCAGAGCCATGCGAACGCAATAAGGGTGCAGTAGCCAAGTAGACTTATGAACATATTATTAAGCTAAGCACAAAGAATGCCCGTAGTCATGCATTCTTATTAGTCTATTCGATAGCTCGTGCGTGGCTGCAGCTTAGTCTGTTGACTAATGATTTCCGAAGCTGTTGTTTTAGACGTAACGTTATCACAAACCTGATATTTTTATGAATAAGCTGCTTGTTGCGAATCGAAGTGAAATTGCTGTCCGTATTTTTCGAAGTGCGACAGAGTTGAGTTGCCGAACGGTAGCTATTTATGCGAACGAAGACCGTCTAGGGGTGCACCGTTTTAAGGCGGATGAGTCTTACTTAGTCGGTAAAGGGAAAGGCCCGGTCGCGGCTTATTTAGATATTCCCAGCATTATTGAATTAGCAAAGTCCAAGGGTGTCGACTTGGTTCACCCGGGTTATGGGTTCCTCTCGGAAAACGCCGATTTTGCGAAAGCATGCGAGGAGAATGGACTGACTTTCATTGGGCCAAGCGCATACCTCTTAGGCCGAATGGGGGATAAAATCGAAGCGCGTAAGATCGCGGATCTGGCAAATGTCCCGACACTTCCGGGCACGGAAGATCCGATATCAGACCCGGCTAAGGCGTTGAAGTTGGCGAAAAAGATTGGTTTTCCGCTGATTATTAAGGCGGCTTTCGGTGGTGGGGGTCGTGGCATGCGGGTGGTCAAAGATCCGAAAGATTTGCAGCCACTTTTGGAGGAGGCCCAGGGGGAGGCGGAGCGAGCCTTTGGGAATAAGGCTGTCTTTCTCGAGCGTTATATCGGACGGGCCAAGCACATCGAAGTGCAGATACTGGGTGATAAACACGGGAACGTAGTGCATTTACATGAGCGGGATTGCTCGGTGCAACGGCGGCACCAGAAGGTAGTTGAAATTGCGCCGTCGATTGGCTTGCCCGAATCGGTGCGGATGGCACTTTGTGATGCGGCGGTTAAAATTGCGAAATCGATCAATTACTACAACGCTGGCACGGTTGAGTTTTTATTAGACTTGGATTCACACGAGTGGTTTTTCATTGAAATGAATCCGCGTATTCAAGTGGAGCATACGGTAACCGAGGTGATCACGGGAATCGATATTGTGCGGAGCCAAATTTTAATTGCACAAGGATACAGCTTGCATGGTGAAGAAGTGGGCATCCCCGAGCAAGCCGACATATCGCGCAATGGTGTGGCTATGCAGGCGCGGATTACGACGGAGGACCCCGAGCGCAATTTCTCGCCGGATTACGGCAAGATTGTCAGCTATCGAAGTGCGGCTGGTTTTGGGATTCGCCTGGATGGTGCGATGGGGGATACGGGGGCGGTGATCACACCGTATTACGATTCGCTCTTGGTTAAGTTGACGGCCTCGGCACGGACCTTTGATCTGACAATCAAGCGCATGGACCGGGCGTTGCGCGAGATGCGTATTCGTGGAGTGAAGACAAACATTCCGTTCATTGAGAACGTGATCAACCATCCTACATTTCAATCAGGGGACGCGACGACTACTCTGATTGATAGGAGCCCGGAGTTATTTAAATTCACGCGGAGGAAGGATCGAGCGACGAAGTTACTAAAATTACTAGGAGAGACTATTGTAAACGGGAATCCTCAAGTGAAGGGGCGTGAAGTGCCGGACATGACGCTACCAGTAATCGCTCCGAATTATGAGCCGAACGCACCTAAACCTGCGGGGACAAAAGATTATTTAACAAAGCATGGACCGGAGAAATTCTGTGAGTGGACTCGCAAACAAAAGCGTTTATTAGTGACCGATACGACGTTACGAGACGCCCACCAGTCGCTGCTCGCGGCACGGGTGCGGACCTATGATATGTTGCAAGTGGCTGATGTGATCGCGCAGCGCGGACATAATCTCTACAGCTTGGAGTGCTGGGGTGGTGCGACTTTCGATACCTCGATGCGTTTCCTGCACGAGAATCCGTTTAAGCGGCTGCGACACTTACGTGAAAAAATCCCAAATGTTTGTTTCCAGATGTTGTTGCGCGGAGCGAATGGGGTCGGCTATTCAAACTATCCGGACAATGTAATTCGTGGATTCATTGAGCACTCGGCTAAGTCGGGGATGGATATTTTCCGGGTATTCGACTCATTAAATTATCTGCCGAATTTGAAGGTAGCGATGGAGGCGATTCGGACTAAGACGAACTCTGTCTGTGAAGCGACGGTTTGTTATACAGGAGATATTCTCGATCCAAAGCGGGATAAATACACGCTGGCTTACTACGTTGATATGGCGAAGGAGCTTGAACAAATGGGCGCTCACATGTTGGCAATCAAGGATATGTCCGGCATCTGTCACCCGCATGCGGCCTATAAATTGGTGAAAACTCTGCGTTCTGAAGTGGGCATTCCGATCCATTTCCACACGCATGATTCCAGTGGTATCGCAGGTGCCTCGGTCATTAAGGCGGCTGAAGCGGGGGTGGATGTAGTCGATCTTTCGATTGCGTCTTTATCGGGCCTAACCGCGCAGCCGAATTTAAATTCTACAGTCAATTCCCTGCGTGGAGACCAGCGGGATACGGAACTGGACTTAAAGTTCTTCAATGAGCTGTCGATCTATTGGGAAGCGGTGCGTCAATATTACGGGCCGTTTGATACGAGTCCAAAATTTGGCAGTGCAGAAGTCTACTCACATGAGATGCCTGGCGGTCAGTATACAAATCTTCGTGAGCAGGCTCGCTCGATGGGCTTGGGTGCGCGTTGGCCCGAAGTCGTTCGCTACTATCAGGAAGTAAATGCACTTCTGGGTGATATTGTTAAGGTGACCCCGAGCAGTAAGGTGGTCGGTGACCTCGCGATGTTCCTCCTGACAAAAGGGGTGGAGCCGAAGGACTTAGTGAAGCTGGATCCTGGAACATCGTTTCCGGAGTCAGTCGTCGACATGCTTTCGGGTGGACTGGGCCAGCCAAAAGGTGGCTGGCCTAAGGCGGTCCAGAAGGTCGTCTTGGGCGACCGTAAGGCCTTTCGTGGCCGCCCCGGCGCGCGTGCTGAGAAAGTGGATTTAGAAGTCGTGCGCAAGAAAGTGGAGAAGCTTCGCGGCCGACCTGCCAATGAAGACGACTTGTATTGCTACCTGATGTATCCGAAGGTTTTTGAGGATTTGGTTCATTATGTCGATACTTACGGACATGCCCGCCCGCTGCCGACCCCCGTTTTCTTCTATGGTCTCAAGTCCGGCGAGGAAATCTCAGTTGAGATCGAGGAGGGCAAGACCTTGATCGTGAAGTTTATCTACATGAGCGAGCCGAACGATGCGGGTGAACGCGTGCTCACTTTCGAGCTGAATGGTCGAAACCGAGAGACCGTAGTCATCGACCAGTCGATAAAGTCGGAAATCAAACGCCGGGTTCAAGCGGACTCAGCTGATAAGAAGCAGGTTGGGGCACCGATACCGGCGATGGTCAGTGCCGTCTCGGCAAAGGTCGGTCAGAAAGTTAAGAAAGGCGAAAAGCTGGTCATTCTCGAAGCGATGAAAATGCAGACAACTGTATATGCGCTCTGCGATGGCACGGTGGCCTCTGTTGAAGTGAGTGCCGGCGACCAAGTGGACAGCAAAGACTTGCTGGTGCGACTTGCTTAGAAATTTATTCGTTATTGCGACGCGTCTTACGCTTCTCCGAGAATTGACGGCGTCGGGCTAGCTCACGCATGTCGATCGCAGGGTCGTCATGTTCGAAGATTTCCTGCCCTATGATGTGCTCGATAACGTCTTCCATTGAAATCACTCCTGACATGGAGCCGAATTCATCGACAGCGATGGCGAGTTGTTGGTGATTCTTCAAGAATGTCTGAAGCGCGTCGGAGGCGGCCGCATTATCTGGTATAAAGAGGGCTTCTTTGGCTAAATCGGTGATTTTTAAACTATCTTTGTCTTGTGCTTTGGCTGCTAAAATATCGCGGCGACGAACGATGCCCGTTATGTTGTCGAGTTGATCGTGATAGATCGGCACTCGGGCAAAAGGGATGTCTTGTATTTTGGAGAACAGTGAGCCGATGGTTTCTTCATCATCGATCGCATGGACAACAGTGCGCGGCGTCATGATTTCGTTGACGAGAAGATCTTCCAAGCTGAGGGCGTTATTGATCATGTCGCGCTCATTCATCGATAAAGTGCCTTCTTTCGCACTCTTTTCAGCCAGCAACATGATTTCTTCGTCGCTATCAGTCGGCGCGCTGGTGGGTTTTAAAATCAACCGAACTATGTAGCCGACGACACGTGATATCGGGAGCATGACTGCGCAGACCCAGGTGAGAGGATAGATTAGATAGGGTTGTAGGGCCGCCCGGTAGATCACACCCATATTTTTCGGAATGATCTCAGAAAAGAAGAGTATGGAGAGTGCCATAATAGCAGAAACTTTGAAAAGTGTATCTGTAGGATCTTCGCTCCAAATTTGCGTGGCTAGACCGCCGACCATGGTCGCTCCCAGTGTATTGGCAATTGTGTTGAGGCTTAGAATGGCCGAACTGGTTTCTTCGATATCACTTTTAAAGCGCTCGAGTTTTTCCCCTCTGCTCGGATGTGCCTTTTTAAGTCCTTCGATTTCTGCTGTCGTCGTGCTCAGAATCATCGCTTCGAGGATAGAGCACAAAGCGGATACTCCGATAGTGAATAGGGCTGCTGATATAAAAGTGAAAAACATTATGATAGAGTGCTGCGCTACCTATTAAACAAAGGCAGGATCTTTTACGAGCACCTGAAGTGCCGTATTGAGTGAAGCACGCACGTTTACTCAAGATTATTTATGTAAGATAACGAATGCTGCTGAAGATTTTGTCAGCTTTAGGCTAATATAAATTACAATTTCTTGAAGACTTATACATTGTATATACTTGACGATACTCAGCAGTGTTCTTTAACTATTACGTTTACGTAGTTACAATTACCTCCTTTTAATATCCCAATTTATGAAACATACTTTTTATTTATTACCTTTAGTAGCTTTAGTTACTCTTTTCTCAGGATGCGAAACACTTGAAAAAGGTGTCCCACAGGAAGTAGTGATCGTTTCCTATCCGACTCAAGCGAGCGTCTACATAAATGGTGAAGCAGTGGGCATTACGCCGATCACAACGGAACTGCCACGCAAGTTAGTCCACTTAATCAGATTGGAAAAAGCAGGTTACAACAGTGCCAACAAATATGTAGCGCCTGTTCCAAATGATAAAGCCACTCAATTTATACGTTTCGGCCTATCCCAAGACCTTGGTTATTACGCAGACCTCGAACCACGTAAGACTGAAGCGAAATTGAAGAGTGAATTGGTGCCTTCATCTACCGGAGCTGATCCATTCGAAAAGATGACACTTCGTGCATTGGAGGCAGACCGCCAGCTCGAAGCAGGTAAGATTTCTCCGATGGAGCATAAATACATCATTGAGCAAATCATCGAATACTTCGAAAAGGTGAGCTAAATGCTTTTAATTTCATGAGCTCATTACCTGAGGACCTACTCTACACCAAAGACCACGAGTGGATACGCATAAGCGAAGACGGGACGGCTCAGATTGGTATCACCGAATATGCTCAAGAAAGTTTGGGCGATATCACTTTTGTTGAGTTCCCTGAGGCAGGCGTCTCGCTAAGTGTAGGTGAGACCTTCGGGGTCGTGGAGTCGGTGAAAGCAGCCTCAGATCTCTACATGCCAATCAGCGCGACTGTGACCAAAATCAACGAAGCGGTCGACTCTGCACCAGAGCTCGTCAATCAAGACCCTTATGTGGAGGGGTGGCTTCTTGAAGTGAAAATTGAAGAGGGCACCGATCTCTCTGTTTTGCTTAAGCCGGAAGATTACGCTCAGTTAATTTAGGGCGCGCTCGCCCCTACTGTGTAGCTTCCCAGAGCTGATCTACGATCGTCTGATAACGGGTTTTTTCTTGGAGGTTTTCTAGCCAACTCGCTGGGATGTTTTCAAGGCCGCCCTGCGCCCCCAAGATCGCTCCTAGGACAACGCCCCGGTGGCAATTATCACCGCCCAAATTTGTGTTTTGAATAAGCCCTTTTTCAAAGTGAGTGTCGTATTTGAGCGCTAGGTAGATCGTCGCTGGTAAGGCATCTTCCATATAACATGCGGTGCTGACCAATTTACCAACTACCTCTTCATCGCGGTAATTTTTTATCCAGCGATTGTAAGGCGATCCGAGTGCTTGATAGCGTCCACGGCCTATTTTCGTAAAGAGCGTATCTTCCATAGATCCGCCTTTGAGCCCGTGATAGATGATTTCAGCGTAGAGCTGGCCAGCTTTACTTGTGGTGATTCCTTTATGGGTCAGTCCCAAGTGTTTTTCGACTTTATAAAGGAGCGTCTCTTTATCTTTATGGTAAAAGAGTATGAGGGGGATCAAAGTAGACAGGGCGCCGATGTGTGAGTCTTCGATGCCGCACTTTTCAATTTTTTTCCCGATTGCATAGTTTTTGAAAAATGCCCGGTGGGCTTCCTCGACGTAAGTGTCTTTGTGAGAATCAGGATTCAGCATGAAATCGATATAACGTTGGGTGTAATCCTCTTGATTATAGCCTTTATTCTCGATCAGTGATTCGGCGAGCAGCGAGGAGAGCTTTAGATTAAGCGTATTTTCCCCTGCCTTTAAGTTTTGGTGGTAGTGTATCCCCGGCTTACCCCAGAATTCCGCCTGGTCATGGAGTATGTTGTCTTTTTCGCTCGTCGATTCGTAGCGACTCCGCCAGAGGATGCTGTCTGGATGAGGGTTTTTAGGGGCGAGCAGCTCTTTAATTTGGCCGTAGTCTCGCGTTATGAGCTCTCTTTTATAATACCAGTGCGCGGGCATTGCCAGTGCGTCACCAATCCAAGCGCCCCAGCAAGCAGCTTGGAAACGCGATTTTAAATCAGATGAATTGACGGGTGCAGGGGTATTTGGGTGATCTGACACAGTTCATGGGGGTTAATGAGAACGAGCAGGCTAAGCCTCTAGTAGGTTGGGGTGTTATATTTATATTCTTTTTAAGAACTTTTCACAAGTGGAATCTTGTTGGTGCGATGAGGTGCAGGTTTATCCATAAACAGCACTTAAAGAACTTTAGTTGACAAGACCGCCTTGGATTCAGTCAATCTGCTGAGATGAGCGAAAGTAAACCAGTTATTTTAACCTGTGCCCAACCTACCGGGCAATTGACGATCGGTAATTACTTAGGTGCGATTAAAAACTGGGCGACCCTGCTGGACGACTACACTTGCTACTTCGGAGTCGTCGATTTACATGCGATCACGGTTAAATACACTCCAGCGGACCTTCGCAAGAATACGCTTTCTTGCGTGGCGCAGTATATTGCGTGCGGCTTGGATCCTGAGCGTTCGAATATTTTCATCCAATCACACGTAACCGGGCACACGGAATTAGCGTGGTTGTTGAGTTGCATTACTCCCATTGGTGACTTGCAGCGTATGACACAGTTTAAAGAAAAAGCCTCCAAGCTTGGATTTAAGGCGAATGAAGCAACCGAGGGCGGGGATTTGAAGTTTGCTCACGAAGGCGCGCGCGCCCAAGCCAGTGTGAATGCCGGTTTGTTAATGTATCCCGTTTTGATGGCGGCGGATATCTTGCTCTACGACGCGGATGCAGTGCCGGTGGGCAATGATCAGAAGCAACATTTGGAGCTTTGTCGGGATTTGGCGCAGCGTTTTAACCATACATATTCCGATACATTCACGATTCCGAAACCATTTATTCCTAAAGCGGGCGCTCGTATTATGTCGTTACAGGATCCGGAGAAAAAGATGTCAAAGAGCGACGAAAACCAAAATGCGACACTCTTTATACTAGATGAGCCTAGCTTGCTCAGGAAAAAGATCATGAGTGCGGTGACGGATTCAGGGAGCGAGATCAGAGCGGCAGGCGACAAGCCCGGAGTCTCTAATCTCTTGCAGATTTATGCGACTATGAGTGGTCGGGAAGTTGCTGCAATCGAGGAATCCCTCAAAGGCGCGGGTTATGGTGACCTCAAGAAAGAAGTCGCCGATGCTGTCATTGCCGTTCTCGAGCCCGTGCAAGCTAAGTATGCAGAGCTTATTGAGGATAAAGGCTATCTTGAGAGCGTTTTAAGGTCTGGAGCGGACGCAGCTCAAAAGCGGGCCTACAAAACACTCGGCAAAGTGTATCGTAAGGCAGGCTTCGTCGAGCGGCCTCGATAGGCTTTTTATCGACTATGGGTAGAAGCCCAACTTAACTAAGCCTTAAGAATGTGAATTCCTGTCTTGACCGATGGGGCTTAGTGGAGGCATTTTACGCAGCTAATTTAACGCGGGTATAGTTTAGAGGTAAAACATCTGCCTTCCACGCAGAGGTCGTCGGTTCGATTCCGTCTACCCGCACCATTTTATTATTATTCGATGTATGTCCTGTATACATCGTTTTTTTTGCTTTATATTTCTGTATGGTATCTTTGTTAGGCCGCACTGTTTTAACAGTAGTTCATGAGCTAGGTGAAATCTCTCTATTTGGGAGTGGGTCGATTGTGGCATTTTTTCGGATGCGTGGACGCTTCAGCAAGCTCGTGATTGCAATACAGGAGATTGGTGTGCGTTGCTTCCCGATCGTGGCTACTGTGGGTCTTTTTACCGGTCTGGTTATGGGTCTGCAGCTTTACTACACTTTAGTTAAGTTTGGAGCACAGTCAGCACTTGGCACGGCGGTAGCACTCTCCTTGATTCGTGAGTTGGGGCCTGTTTTGACCGCGCTCATGGTCGTGGGGCAAGCGGGTTCTGCGATGGCTTCAGAATTGGGTATACAGCGCAACGATGAGCAGATCGATGCCTTACAAACGATGAGCATTGATCCGCGTGGATTTTTGGTCGGTCCACGTTTGGTCGCTGGGTTAATATGCTTCCCTATGCTGGTCGCGATCTTTGACTTGGTTGGAATTTTCGGGGGTTACTTGACCGGGTCGGTTCTCCTAAACGTGGATGCCGGGGTGTATTGGAATCGGGTTTTCGAGAGTGTAGGTTGGGCCGATGTGCAAGGAGGATTTATTAAGGCACTCATCTTTGGATTGTTGACGATGACGATTTGCGCGTATCGTGGTTATAATACCCACCGTAAAGCCTCCTTCCCCGGTGTTCGCGGAGTCAGTGAATCGGCAACACGTGCGGTTGTATGGTCAAGTGTTTCAGTGCTCGCTGCGGATTATGTCATCACTTCTTTTTTGCTCTAATGGACGACGTTTTTCTAAAGATTACAGGTTTGAAAAAACACTTTGGGGAGAACAAGGTGTTGGATGGCATCGATCTGGAGGTCGCTCGAGCTTCGGTCACGACAATCATTGGGAAAAGCGGTATCGGAAAATCGGTCCTCTTGAAATGCATCGCGAATCTATTAGCCGCAGATGCCGGTGAAATTCTACTCGATAGTAAGCCTATTGCGAAAAGTCGCCGTGGAAGCGATGGCTTCAGCTTCAGCTACATGTTTCAGAATAACGCGCTCTTTGATTCGCTGACTGCCTATGAAAACGTTGCCTTGCCCTTGAAAGAGGGCACAGACCTAAAACGCAGCGAAATCGCAGAAAAGGTGGAGACGATGTTGCAGCATTTGGAGCTTGGAGATTCCGCCAATCGCTATCCTGGTGAATTATCCGGCGGCATGAAGAAACGTGTCGCCTTAGCGCGTGCGCTGGTCACGAATCCTCAGGTAGTGCTCTTCGACGAGCCAACCACAGGACTCGATCCCGAACGAAAATTCAGCGTATTTGAAATGATTGCGGACTATCGTGAGCGGTTCGGTTTCACCGCCTTACTCGTGAGTCACGATATCCCAGAGGTATTTGAAATCAGCGATCAGGTGGCATGGTTGGATGGTGGAAAGATCCGCTTTTTTGGGCCACCTTCTGATTTGAGTAGTGAGGCAGCTTCCGAGTTGTCAGGCTTCCTGAGTAAGGCTAACTATGGCCGTAGTGATAAATAGAGGAATACAGAAAAAATCGTATGAATAATCGTAAAATAGAATTTTTTGTCGGCTGCTTCGTATTAGTCGGCTTGATCGCCATTTTATATTTGGCATTGCAGTTGGGCAGCGCGCGCTTTTTTGGCAAAGACAGCTACACCCTCGACGCGCGTTTTCTGAATGCGAGTGGGGTCAATGCGGGTAGCCGCGTCGAGATCGCGGGAGTGAAAGTTGGCACTGTGAAAGAGGTCGTCTTGAACGATCGATTTTTTGCGATAGTGACCTTTGAGCTCCCGAATCGAATCCAGTTGGACGATGATACGATCGCATCCATTAAGACAGCTGGACTGATCGGAGATCGCTATGTCCAACTTTCGCCAGGTGGCTCTGGTTTCGCTTTGGAACCCGATGCTTTAATCGTGGATACGGAGTCTCCTTTGGATATCGAAGACTTAATTAGTCGGTTCGCACTAGGAGGGATTGACGAAAGTTCTAAATAGGTTAGCTGTTCTACTATATCTAATATGTATAAATCTATAATTTGTTACTTTTTTGCGTTTTCTGCTTTTGTAATGGCAGCCGACAGCAAAGACCCCGCCGCGGAGCTACAGAGCGCGATCAATGCGTCACTCGAAGTCGTCTATGGTGCTGGTAGTGAAGCGAAATCAGATCCTGATAAGCAGCAAGCAGTGCGTGGCGTGCTGGAGTCACACTATGATTTGACGATATTAATTCGTCGCGCGATGGGCCGCAATTGGGAGCTTTTAAAAGAATCTGAACAAGAAGAAGTCATAGACTTGATCAAGCAATTGGTTGTTAAAGCTTATGTGAAAAATCTCAATGGATCGGTCCGCCCGAAGGTCTCATATGGTAAAACGATTCAGATCTCGGAAAACCGCATTGAAATCCCTTCCACGATCGTGGCTGATGGCACAACTTATTATGTGACCTATCGCTTAGGACTTTTGCCTTCAGGATGGGAAATATACGATATTGTAGCTGAAAATATCAGCGTGGTGTCGAATTACCGCCAGCAGCTAGACGACCACTTCCAGCGTGGGACGGGCGCAGAGCTGATCAAAAAACTAAAGAATATTTTGAAAAATGAGGAATTTGATAATGAAATTAAGATTTAGATCATTTTTTATAGCGATTTTCTTAACGGCGGGGACTTACCTGAATGCCCAACAAGCTGCCTCGCCTGCATACCTTTCGGAAGAAGATCTCTATAATGAAGACTTGAGTTCTAGTCCCGTCATCAGTGACCCGTTTGAGTCAGTAAATCGGTGGACTTTTAAATTCAATGACTACGTATACATCAAGATTCTTAAACCAGTAGCGAATACTTACCAAAAAGTGACTCCTGACGCAGTCGAGGAAGGCGCCCTTAATTTCTTCAATAATCTTCAATATCCAGTTCGCTTGGCGGGCAATGTTTTACAAGCACGTTGGCAAGGTGCATGGGTTGAGACCAAACGTTTTGCAGTGAATAGCACTGTCGGGATTGCTGGAATTAATCGTCCCGCGGATTCGATGGAGGGATTTGAGCTTATTCCCCCAGAGGATATCGGACAAGCCTTCGGAGCCTGGGGCTTCTCTGAAGGGCCTTACTTAGTGCTTCCATTATTGGGGCCTTCTAACCTAAGAGATTTAGGTGGTTTGATCGCAGACCGAGCTGTCAACCCACTGAACCAGCCCTTTAGTATAATTGACCACTGGAGCTGGGAAAATCGCCTTGGCCTAGGCGTTACAGAATTCATTGTGAGGAGTCCGACGATATTAGAACGCTACTATGAGATGAAGGGCAGTGCTATCGATCCTTACAGTTCGCTGAAGAATGCTTACACGCAATACCGCCAAGGCGAGATCGCTAAGTAGTCTAAAGAATTGTAACCAAAGGTGGCTGTAGCACTGAAAGATACCATGCATCAATTCGGGAACCAAGGCATACAATTAACCATATGGTTATCATGCCAGCGTGTGACTTTATCTGCCATTATCTCAATTCCAGTGGATCTGTGTAGAATAGGCTTCTCAAATAGAGCGCGTGCTTTGAAGCTCGATGGCACCGGCTCTCTGCGAGAAGCCGATCTTACAACACATCTTAGGGAATTGCTTCCGTCGAGCCTTCGGGGAGCACATATTTTTCGCGGTATTTGAGGAAGAGGTCTTTGGCAACAGGGCCCGCTGTGGAGCCGCCGTGGTAGCTGTCACTGGCTTTGGTGCCTTCGACCATGACGGCGACCGCGATCTTCGGGTCCTCGACCGGAGCAAAACCTACGAACCAGGCTAGGTTGACTTCTTGTCCATGGGCGCGAAAGTCGGCGGTTCCGGTTTTACCCGCGGCTTGGAAGCCTTCGATTTGAACGAGGCGTCCAGTGCCATTGGAGCCAACCACGCGGGTCATGCCGTCCCAAAGCATTTGTTTTTGCTTCGCAGTCAGGCCAATTGATTCGCCCCCATGATTGACGGCAAGCCCTTCTTCGCGGGTGAGCGCGAGCATGGTTGGCTTCGTGCGGGTTTCTCCACGGGCAATCGACGCGATCGTGGTGGCCATTTGTAGTGGAGTGACGAGTAGAAAGCCTTGGCCAATGGCTGTGTTTGCGGTGTCGCCAGGAACCCATCCCACTCCAATTTCTTCGCGCTTCCATTCTTTTGTCGGGACGACGAGTCGGCGTGTCTCGAAGGGAACTTGTATGCCTGTTATCTCATTTAGACCATAGCGCATGGTTTCTGCGCTGAGTGTATCGATACCCATTTTTAGGCCCTCTGCGTAATAGAAGACGTTGCAACTGCCTTCGATTGCGGCGGCGAGATCCACTACGCCGTGTCCATTACGGGCGTGACAGCGAAAGACGCGGTTGCCGACTCTGTAGGCGCCTTGGCAGTTATGCGTGGTTTGTGAAGTGATCGTCCCTCCCCGCATCCCGGCGATAGAGGTAATCAGTTTGAAGGTCGAGCCTGGAGGGTAGGATAATTGCAGGGTGCGATTTAACCAGCCTCCGGATTGGTTGATTTCGTCAAATGTTTTACGTGGGATGTAAGGGCTGAGTGAATTGAGATCGAAGTTTGGGCTGCTGGCGATTGCGAGAACTTCGCCCGTCTGGACATCAAGCGCGATGGCGGCTCCTGTGCGTTCGCCGAGCGCGGTTTCAGCGACCAATTGAAGATCGATATCGATACTGGTAACGAGGTCCTTCCCTTTTTTAGGGGGATTCATTTCCAGTTGTTGATCTTGAAAGCCAAGCGGATCTACCCGCCAGATCTCGGAACCTGTGGTGCCCGTTAAATACTCATCGAACCAGCGCTCCAGCCCGGTCTTCCCCACTTTGGTTTGGAAGGTGAAGGTTTTTAAACCATCATCCGGTATCTCATCTGGTTCAGGGTTTCGGCTTTGCACGTAACCTAGGGTGTGAGATGCAGCTGCTTTGTATGGGTAATAACGCGCTGTGCTCGTGTGTATTCTGATTGGAGAGTTGAAAGGGATTTGTTCGACCAGCCGTGCATATTCCTCTGGGGCAAGATCTTCAACCAGAGGGAGCGGCAGGAGTAGTTGCTCATTGAAATGACGAATCATTTTATTCCTAGGAAGGCTCTGCTCTCGCCCGCAGACTTCTGTGATCGTATCCAGATAGCGTTGGATGACGTTTGCGCGGGCATCCCACTGTAGGGTGCTGTAGTCAGGCGTCGGGACGGAATCAGGGCGTAACTTGAGAGGTGTTGCGGTATAGGCTGTATCGATTCGCTCGCGCTCGGCGTTCAGTAAGCTGGAGTATTCTGAACGAAATTCGCTCCTCAAGTCGTCGAGATAAACGACGGCCGAATAATTAGGACGATTGCCCACAAGAAGCTTTCCGTTGCGGTCATAGATGTCCCCGCGCGGTCCCGGCGTCAGGATGCGGCGCTCGGTTTGACGCTTTTCCATGTCGCGGAACTCATCCATGTCGATCAATTGGCTCCAACCGAGCCCGACGATCAGAACCAGACCAGCCGCTAGCACGATCCACAGGAAAAAGAGAATACGTGGATTCTCTCCCTTATGCACATGGAATTGACTCATGTGATTGGTAAGTCCTCGGGCTCAGTTTCTAAACGGCAGATCTTAAATAAAAGCCTTTCTAAATCAAAAAGCCAGGGAGCGACAAACAAGAGAGCTATGTGCGAGAGAAGGGTTGTTATGGACACCTGTATCCAGAAAGCACCTGAGCTGAAATAGGCGTGTCCGTGCCAGAGAGTCATTATCAAAATGCAAGTTAGATTAGTGGCATGAGCCAATAAGCTCGGGTGAAAATTCCTCTCTGCATGGAAGCGGTAACGTATCGAAAAGAGGATCGTGCCGAGCGCTAAAAAGCTAAAAGTAAAGAGTCCGAAACTTGTAGGGAATGCCGCATCTACCCAAAGTCCGGTCAGTAGTGTGCTCAGAAAGAATGAAGTATGGTTCAGATAAAGGGCTGGGATGACGATCATCGGCCCGAGCAAAATCAAGTGCAGATTGATGCTCGCGAGAGAAGCATTTATTAGAAGCGTGACATATAGCAGCAGAGCATTGCAGGCAACTAGCAGTAAACTTCGTGGGTCAAAACGCATTATTTTCTAGATCGAGTGGATTCAGAGGAATGAGTATAGAGACCTCATGTAGGCTCAAAAGTGCCTCGTCGAGTTCGACTTTGCCGGCCTGAAAGATGCCAGTGCTGCCTGGCTCAAGCCAGCGCACTTTGCCTATTTTCAAACCTGGGGGGAAGGTGCCGCCGAGGCGAGTGGATACCAGCTGTATCGGGCTGTCAGTGGTCGCTACAAGGTCCTGCGGGGCATCGCGCACCGTGCCGCTCGGCGTTCCAAATCCGCTTTGCGGTTCACCTTGATAGACGACGGGGCGATCATCCCCTGAGAAGCTGGCGGCCATACGAAAGCTAGGGCTGGAAATGAGTTCGACACGGCTGGTGAAGGCATTGACTTCGACGATTCGACCGACAACTCCGCCTTCAAAGATGACTGCTGAGCCGACGGGGATTTTATAGTCGTTTCCCTTACGGATGATGATCTGCTGCCACCACGCGTTGAGGTCACGGCGGATTACGCGCGCCACTTCATAGCGGAATTCTCTTCTGCCAGGAACGTCTAGGATTTCTTCGAGTCGGGAAATTTCCTCTTCCAGGGCGGCGTTGCGTTCGTCGAGTAGGCGATAAAATGCTTTTTGTCGGGCAAGTTCTTGACCTGCATTAATCAGTTCTAATTTCGAATGGCTCCTTCGGGCCCAGAAGCTCTCCAGATCATCGATATAGGAAGAGGCGATCCACGCAGGAGCCTGAAATTCGGTAAAGCTTACCTTTAAGAAAGATTTAAAAACGGCCGGAGCGATCCACCACAAAGCGAAGAATGCTCCCAGCGCAACGAGAGGATAATACTTGCTGAGGCGCAGTTTCGCCACAGTAGGAACTAGCTTTTAGGGTTTCCGGTAAGGTCTTTCAGGAGAAAGGCCAGCTCTTCGAGAACCATTCCGGTTCCTTTAACCACCGCGCTGAGTGGATCTTCTGCAATGATAACGGGTAGACCGGTCGCATCACTTAATTGTTGATCAAGTCCACGAATCAAGGCACCACCTCCGGCGAGAAAAAATCCCCGGTCGACGAGGTCGGCGGAGAGTTCAGGTGGGCAGCGTTCAAGTGCATTGCGCACGAGTTCGACAATCGAGGCTATCGTATCTGTAAGCGCTTCGCGAATTTCCTGCGAAGTGATTGTAATCGTTTTTGGGAGACCGGCGACGGAGTCACGCCCGCGCACTTCCATGGACACTTCTTCTTCAAGCGGGAAGGCTGAGCCAACCTTAATTTTAATGTCTTCAGCGGTGCGCTCACCAATCATCAAATTATACGCCCGCTTCATGTAGTTGACGATGGCAGAGTCAATTTCGTCACCTCCAACACGGATACTCTTTGTGTAAACGACGCCAGCGAGCGAGATAATCGCGACTTCGGTCGTGCCACCACCAATATCGACGATCATATTTGCGGCTGGCTCGTCGATGGGTAGCCCGACCCCAATGGCCGCAGCCATTGGCTCTTCAAGTAGCACGACATCACGAGCTCCGGCTCGTATGGCAGAATCTTTAACCGCGCGTCGCTCAACCTCGGTTATACCGGAAGGCACCGCGACGACAATACGTGGAGCCACAAAAGTCCGTGTCTTATTCACTTTATTAATGAAATACCGAAGCATGGCCTCGGTGATTTCAAAGTCGGCGATGACACCGTCTTTCATCGGACGGATCGCTGTGATGTTACCCGGTGTGCGGCCTAACATCTTTTTCGCGTCGGACCCGACAGCGCAGACTTTTTTCGTGGAAGTGTAGATGGCGACTACGCTGGGCTCACGCAGGACAATGCCCTTGTCTTTGGCAAACACGAGTGTGTTGGCTGTTCCCAAGTCAATTCCGATATCGTTTGATAAAAATCCTAGCACGTTCTTATGTTTTTAAAGCTTCTAATGGCTAGATTTGTCTACGAAAGACTTTGAATGTCAAATAATTACCACAGTTCGGTAAATGCTTTGAGTTATATTTCAGCGCTCTTCGGAATCGACTTGGTTTTGAAGTAAGGCAATCACGTCTTGAAACTTAGCTGCGTTACCTTGCTCTGCCTCGACTAAATTCTTGTGCGCTTGCAAAACTTCCTTCGCGCTAGACACTTCGGCTTCGTCCAGTTGCTTGAAGTTATCACAATTGTGCTCGTCGAGATCCTCGGCAATCGTGAGGAGGTTCTGCAGACCCAAATTGCAGATGAGGTCATAATTGTGTTCGCCCAGATGATTGAGAATGAGTGCTCCCTGAGGCTTCTGACTACGTAGCTTGAGCGCGCAACCAGCTAAAATACCCAGAAAAGTGCTATCCATCCCTTTGCATTTGGTGAATTCAATCACGAAGCGTTTCTTACCTTCCTGGACCATTTTGTCCATAAAGTCCCGAAACGCGTTCGAATTCAGGTAGTTCGCCTTACCGGTTATGCGCACGACGATAGGGTCTGCGTTTGCGCAGACTTGGAAAGTGGGTGTAGCGTTGTCACTCATGAAGAGCGAATAAGTTTGCAGTTAAGATTCAGAAATGATGTCTCTGAGGACATACTGTAGGATACCACCATGGCGGTAATATTCAACCTCGATGTCGGTATCGATACGAACGGTCAAATCCACGGAAATTACGCTACCGTCGACTTTCGTGATCGTCATAGGGACCGTTTGTCCCGGCTTGAGGTTGTCAGAGAGTCCGGTAAGCGAAAAGACCTCCTCGCCAGTCAGGCCGAGAGACTCGTCGCTCACACCTTCTTTAAACTGAAGTGGCAAGACACCCATACCGATCAAATTACTCCGGTGGATGCGTTCGAAGCTCTTCGCGACAACGGCTTTAACGCCGAGTAGGGCGGTGCCCTTGGCGGCCCAGTCGCGGGAGCTACCCATGCCGTAGTCTTCTCCTGTAATAATGATCAGTCCAGTGCCGCGCTTCTTGTATTCAGCGCAGGCATCGAAGATATCCATCGGCGTGCCTTCAGGCATCAGCTTGGTGTAACCACCTTCTTTACCATCAGCCATTTTGTTTTTGAAGCGGACATTGGCGAAAGTGCCACGGGTCATCACGCGGTCATTACCCCGGCGAGAGCCGAAGCTGTTGAAATCTCTTTTCTCAACACCATTTTCGTTCAAGTAGCGGCCGGCTGGTCCGTCTTCTTTAATCGCACCTGCAGGTGAGATGTGGTCAGTGGTGATCGAGTCGCCCGCGATGGCAAGTGGGCGTAGGTCGAGCAGATCGGTGATCGTGCCCGGCTCCATGCCGAATCCTTCGAAGAACGGAGGGCTTTGAATGTAAGTAGAGTCGTTATCCCACTCATAGATGCTACCTTCCGAGGATTGCACTGCATTCCACTCCGGATTGGCTGAGTTGAGGTCGCCGTATTTGCTCTGGAACATTTCTGGCTTGAGGCCTGAAAGGACGAGGCTGTCGATTTCTTCGCGGCTCGGCCAGATGTCTTTAAGGTAAACGGGCTGACCATCGTCGCCTGTTCCGATGACGTCGTTGGCAAGGTCGATATTGACCGTTCCTGCAAGTGCGTAAGCGACGACGAGCGGTGGCGACATGAGGAAAGATGCCTTGAGCGCGCCATGGACGCGGGCTTCAAAGTTCCGGTTACCGGAGAGGACCGATGCGCCGACGATGTTGCCGTCCTTAATTGCTTCTTCGATCGCGGGATCGAGGGGTCCTGAGTTACCAATACAGGTGGTGCAGCCGTAGCCGACCAGTTGGAAACCTAAGCCATCGAGATGTTTTTGGAGATCGGTTGCCTCCAGGTAATCAGTAACTACTCGCGAACCGGGTCCGAGGGAAGTCTTCACCAGCGGGTTGACCTTGAGGCCGAGTGCACGTGCTTTGCGAGCGACGAGGCCGGCAGCGATCATGACAGAAGGATTGGAAGTATTCGTGCAACTTGTGATCGCAGCGATGAGCACTTGACCGTGAGCGATCTCGGGTAGTGTATCCAGATCGCGTGTTTCGCCTTGGCTGGGGGTGGCTGGGCGGTTCGTCACCATTTCGGCTTCGTCCATAGCTGCGTCACCGCTTCCGTTCAAATGTGTGATTCCGCCAGACGGCTCATCGCGACCGCCTGCAGCGACGGGTGCTTTGACCCGTTGTTTCTTTTCAAGTGCATCGGCTGCGATGCCGAAGCCGCCTTCCGCGGCCGGCATGGAGAGCAAAGAAGTGAATTTTTCTTTTAGCGCGGGCACTTCGATCCGATCTTGCGGGCGTTTCGGTCCGGATACGCAAGGAACGATCGTGTTGATGTCCAGCTCCAGATCGACTGAGTAATTGATCTCACCTTTCTTCGGGATACCGAACATGCCCTGAGCTTCGTAGTAGCTCTTGACGAGTGCGATCTGCTTTTCGTCACGGCCGGTCAGGCGCATGTATTCGAGAGACTTTTCATCCACGGGGAAGAAACCCATGGTTGCTCCGTATTCTGGAGCCATGTTGGCAACCGTAGCGCGGTCAGCAAGACTGAGCTTGGCGGCGCCTTCGCCGTAGAACTCAACGAACTTACCGACAACTTTAGCTGCACGCAGCATTTCAGTGATGCGTAAAGTGAGGTCGGTTGCGGTAGTGCCTTCCGGGAGATCACCGCTCAGGTGAACGCCGACGACTTCCGGTGTTTGGAAATAGACTGGCTGGCCGAGCATGCCGGACTCCGCTTCAATTCCGCCGACGCCCCAGCCGACGATACCGAGACCGTTGATCATGGTAGTGTGCGAATCGGTGCCGACAAGTGTATCCGGATAAAGGATACCATCTTTTTCGAAAACAACTTTAGCCAGATACTCAAGGTTGACTTGGTGGACGATGCCGATGGCAGGTGGCACCACACTGAATGTTTCAAAAGCTTGTTGGCCCCATTTTAGAAACTGGTAGCGCTCCTTGTTTCGGCTGAACTCGATTTTTAAATTCTCTAGAAAAGCGTTGGCAGAACCCGAGCGGTCGACTTGCACAGAGTGATCGACAACGAGATCGACTGGCACGAGTGGTTCGATCATGGCGGGGTCTTTACCGAGCGCGGCGACGGCGTCGCGCATCGCTGCGAGATCGACGAGAAGTGGGACACCGGTGAAGTCCTGCAGAACAACGCGTGAAACCACGAAGGGGATTTCCTTGCCACTTTTCTCGGTCGCGCTCCAGTTGGCGAGGGCGATGACATCGTCTTTAACGATGCGTTTGCCGTCGCAGTTACGGAGAACGGATTCCAGAACGATTCGGATACTGACCGGCAGTTTCGAAATGCCGCTGAGGCCGGCTTCGCTTTCGAGTGCGGGTAAACTGTAATACTTTGAGCCGTTGAGCTCTTTGAGGACGTTGAATGGATCGTTCATGGATCGATTAGGAATTTGTAATTAGGACGTAGCGCGAGAAGCGCGGCGATATTGAACTGCTGCGGTTGGCCGTGAAAAGGTCAGTGGAGCAGTTGCCCGTAGGGCGATGAAAGAATCTTTAAAATTTCGAGTATAGAGAAGTGGATTATGCTTTGAGCGCTGCTTTAATCGCGTCGAAGTCGGGCATTTCTTTAGGATTGTCCGAAGACTCACTATAAATGATTTTTCCAGACTCATCGATTACGAATGCAGAGCGCTTGGAGACGCCTTTAAAGCCGAGTAAATCTTCAAAGAGCACGTCGTATGCCTTGGACACTTCTTTATTAAAGTCACTTAGAAGCGGAAATTTAAGGCCGTCTACTTGAGCCATTTTTTCTTGAGAAAAGGGGCTGTCTACGGAAATACCGTAAACGGAAGCGTTTAACTCAGTATAGGCATCCAGTCCAGAGCTAACAGAGCACATCTCTTCCATACAAACACTTGTGAATGCGAGCGGGAAGAAGAGGAGAACGGTCTTTTTCTTCCCGAAGTTTTCGCTCAGAGTGATGTCTGCGAGTCCTTCTGCGTTTTTAGTTTTAAGTGTAAAGTCCGGTGCGGTAGTTCCTGTGCTGAGTGCCATAGTGTGTATGTCTTTGAGTGTTCTGTTTTGAAGAGGATTACTAGTAAAGCCCTCAGGCTGCGTCTTGTAAAGAGTCAGATTGATTTCCTAAATGACTTTTTGGCTCGTTGGCCTAAACACAGACTTTGAAGAATATCCGTTTTCCGGCTTGAATGACCAGGTCTTCGTCAGGGCGACTCAGCATCAGAGTTGGGTCTGCCTGCTTTTCTTGATTTATCTTCACCGCCCCTTGTTGAATTAAGCGGCGAACCGCTCCTTTACTTTCAAAGAGTTCGGTGTTTGCCATAAGTTCGTAGAGCGGAGACTCCGATTCGGTTCCGGCTAAATCATGCCAACTGAATGAGGGCATATCCTCGGGGATTTTATTCTTGGAAAAGACTCGTTCAAATTGCTCTAGCTCATGCTTGGCGATCTGCATGGAGTGGAACTGTCCGACGAGGGACGAGGCGAGGTGTTTTTTCGCTTCCATCGGGTGGCCTGCTTTGAGCTTTTCGATTTTGGCGGCTTCGAACTCGAGCAGCAGGCGATAGTAGTCCCACATTGTATCGTCGCTGATCGACATGATTTTACCGAACATTTCCTTTGGTGAGTCGGTGAAAGCGATGTAGTTGTCCGCGCTTTTCGACATTTTTTTAGTGCCATCGAGTCCGATCAGCAGGGGCATTGTGATGACGGCTTGCTGCGGCTTATTGGCATCCTTTTGCAGATCGCGCCCGACCAGCATGTTAAAGAGTTGGTCGGTGCCGCCGATTTCGACATCAGCGTTTAAGACGAGGGAATCGTAGCCCTGGATGAGCGGATAGAGGAACTCAATGATAGAAATCGGGGCGTTGTTTGAATAACGCTTGGAGAAGTCATCGCGCTCTAACATCCGGGCTACCGTCATCTTGCGGGCCAGCTTCAGGCAGTCTTCGAAGCCCATGTCGTTGAACCATTCGCTGTTGTAATAGACGGTCGTTTTTTCCTCGTTGAGGATTTTGAAAGCTTGTTCGAGGTAGGTTTTAGCGTTGTCGACGATTTCCTCTTTTGTCAGGACAGGCCGTGTATCGGAGCGCCCTGAGGGATCGCCAATCAACGTTGTGAAGTCGCCGATAATAAGAACGGCTTCGTGGCCGAGATCTTGAAACTGGCGCAGTTTATTGAAAACAACGAGGTGGCCAAATGTAAGATCCGGTCGGGTTGGATCGACGCCGAGCTTAACTCTTAGTTTTTTGCCTTTTTGGATGCGCTCGGCAAGTGCTTCTTCGCCGATGAAGGTGTCGGTGTTAACGCGGATAGTTTCGATGAGGCTCATTTTTCTAGAAAGTTGGTATTTAGGAGCAGGTCGCTGTGAATTGGCTGAAGAAAGTGGTCGGCTTCCTATTTGCGTAAAGTAAAAAGCTCTTTATGCGACAAGTGGTGTCTTAGCGAATTGTAATGTAAGGCTCGATTGCGCGGTTATGGGGAGAGCTTTCAACGAAGGCGTTTCGGGCTGGTTCTGAGTCAAAGAGGTAGAGCGCATAGCCGCCCCATCCACCGCCGCAATATTTATTAGCGAGCGCGTGCTCAGCTTCGGTTAAAGGTGCCATGCCTTCGTCGAGCTGGGCTTGATAGCTCAGTTGAATCGCTTTTGCCAGTTGCTTGCGGTCGCCGGCGAGGACGGCGTCTTTAGCGGTGACGCCTGCCTTTTGAATGAGGTCGTAGTCGCGGGTATTTTGAGTGTTCGCGGGTGTGTCGTGCGTAATTTGGGTGTAGTGGAGAGCCATGCAGCCTTTGAGGAAATCGCCATTCCGCTTGAAATGAAGTTTTGGTTTCGGACCGCTTTCCCATGCGCAGACACCCGTTTCACGAATGATAGCAGGATCTTGCCAACCGACGCCGAGTTTTAATTCGCTTTCCACGCCGTCGTGGCCGTTGAGGAGTGCCCATGCGCCACTGCCGCCGAGCCCTGATCGCTGTTCGTAACGCCAATTATTGAGTGACACCGTAGGTGAAATCGCGCAATTGACGATGTAAGCATTTCCGCGGGCATACGTGGGCACATCGAGCCAGCCACCACCGAAATCGACTCGGAGCGGGGATTCGGCCGGAGTGCGGATGCCCCGCACGATCGAGCTGGTTGAGACCGGAGTAAATTGAGGCGGAGTTTTGGGCAGGACGATATATTCGGCACCGACTTGGGCGCAGAGTGCCCGTTTGATGTCTCCGTATTGGTCATCATCCGTGACCGCGAGGACGTCGGGTTTGATTTCTAAAAAGTGATCTTTGAAGTCCAGGCCTAGATCCTGGCAGGTGCCGATGACGACTTGGTCAACGATATCGAGCGCACTCATGAGCGCGAGTTTATGGTCCTGAGGGATCGAAGTTTTTCGATTTTTGTGGTCCCACAACACCTGATCCGAAGCGAAGCAGACGGTCAGATGGTCGCCTAGCGCTTTGGCTTCGCGAAAGAATTGGATGTGCCCGCCATGTAGAATATCGTAGCAGCCGGAGATAAAGACTTTTTTCATAGATTGAGTAAGTGCTCTTTTGTGGAGGCCCTTACTGGCAATGACAAGCGTAAGTCTTTTGAAGTATGCTCGCGGGTGTAGCTGCTTCAGCTAGAAGTTATCGAATTGGGTCTCGGGCAGTGCTCTTGAGAAATTCGATTATTCTGTTGATTCGGAGGAATCATGCGTTGCCATTACCGATGTTCAATTTCTCAATTGGACAACCAAGCGTTCGTGAATCTATAGATAATCTGGATGCTTAGGTCTTTATTTCCTGCGCCTGTTAAAACTAACTCCTAGGGCTAAAGCGCCTGCTAAGAGGGCGTATGTCGATGGCTCCGGCACTGCACTGACTACCTCGAATTCAAACGATGTTCGGTTCATGTAGCCTGCGTATCCGGCGGCGCCTCCAAAAGCGGTATCTGTGTCCGTGAACTTAATGAAGTCGAGGGCAGCACCGTGACCAAATTGTAGTCCAAGCTCTAACTCTGCGTCTGGAACAACGAAAGAGGTGGTGGAACCATCGCCTTCATAGTAGAATTGTTTGTAATCACCATCTCTTTGGTAAAAGGAGAGGCGGACCAAATCGACACCGACGGGTGTGACGAAATTAAATGTGTATCCTGAGTCTGTGACGAGTAGGTCGCCATTCGGGTCCCAAGTGCCGCCCGTAATTTCGCCGACATTTGGAAAAGTATCTTCCGTGATGGTTAAAGTGACGCTTTCAGCATCCAGAGTCATTGTATAATTACCTGTTGGGTAGGCGGTATTTCGATCCTCCGGCGTAAAGTATGTGCGGGTAGTTTGTGCGATTCGGCCTGCCGGTGTTAGGGGGACAGTCCCTTCAACACCACCAGTGAATTCTAAAGTGCTGAATTCATCCAAGTTGGACCCGGAAACTTCAGCGTAAAAAAAGGAAAACGAACCAGCGTTGGTTGAGCCAGATGTGTTTTGGTTGTAAGCATCGCGCTTAAATACGCCAAAACTATCTACGATCGGCACAGCACTTACGCTGGACAGTATGGTCAGGCTTCCCAAAACCATTCCCAAAGTAAGTGTAAGCCTGAAACTAAACCTGAAGTTAGAGAATGATTTATGCATAAGTTAAGATTTTCGCCTCTTCACGGATTTCGGACAGATAGGCATCTGAGGTCTTCTTTCTTAGCTGCTTGTCTGTCTTAGATAAGAGGCGTCGATGAGTCCGCTGGATGTAGTGATTTAGAGGGTTGAGAAGGTGCTGGCTGTCGTTTTGCTGTCTGGTTTTCAACATCAATACATCAAAACTATGACAACCAGCATTGTTTACCATACTCAGGGCATCCGTGGATTCCACTATAAAAAGACCGTTCGCAAGGATCAGACTGAGTTTTATCACATCATCAGCACCGCAACTGAGGCGGTTTGCCCCTGCTGTAAGTCCAATCAGGCAAAATTCGTTGAGACTGCGGAGCACCGCTCGATCCGAGGGCTACCCGTCGGCTTAAAAAAACGGTTTTCATAGTGCAGATCAGGCGGGTGCGCTGCGAGAGTTGCGACGGTTTCGCCCGTGAGCGTTTGAGCTTTTGCCCGGCTCCGAACGTGGCTTACACCAAGTGGCTGGTGAAGTATGTCTTGGCTCTGAGACGTGAGATGTCGATCACTGCCGTGGCTAAGTTCACCGGCCTACACTGGGAGAGCGTCAAGGAGATCGAGAAGCGCTATCTGGCTAAAAAATACGCCAAAGTCAGCCTGGGCTCGGTGCGCAGGTTGGGCATCGACGAGGTGTATCTCGGTCGTAAGTTCGGCTTCATCACCGTGGTGCGCGACTTGGAGAGCGGCGGTGTTTTGTTCATCGGCAAGGGCAAAGGCGGCCAAGCTTTGGAACCGCTCAAAAGCCGTCTGCGCCGCAAAGCCAAACAGATTGAGGCTGTTGCCATGGACATGTCCAACGCCTACGCTGCATGGATCGGCGAAGTGCTCCCGAACGCAGAGATCGTCTATGATCACTTCCATGTCATCAAGCTGATGAACGAGCGCATGGACGCTCTGAGGCGCAGCACCATGAACAAACTCGACGAAGAGCAGAAGAAGGAACTCAAAGGGCAGCGTTATCTGTTTCTACGCAACCAGGAAGACCTCAGCGGCGAAGCTGCCAGATCACTGAAGAAGCTCCGCTTCGAGTATGCAGACCTCGGCACCGCATCGATGATGAAGGAGTATCTTCGCAATATCTATAGGATGGCCGACGGCCTAGACACGGCAAGAGATGCCTTCACTCTCTGGTGCGACAAAGCGGAAGCCTCAGCTATCCATTGTCTCAACCAAATGGCCAAGACCATACGCAAGCGCATCGAAGGGCTCCTTGCCTTTTGGAAACATGACCGGCTCACCAGTGCCAGCCAAGAAGGCTTCAACAACAAGATCGGATGGCTCACCAGACAGGCTTATGGATACAGAGATGAAGAGTTCCTTCACTTGAAAATCTATGATCTGCCCAACCTATCTACGCGAAAAGAACTGTGACCGAAATCCGTGAAGAACCAGATTTTCGCTATTCTTTTGTGAAAAACAAGAAAAATTGCGAAGCTAATGCGAGATGCTGCCGATTACTTTTTCTTCGCCAAACGCTGGCGGGTAGCTTCGTAAAGGCAGACGCCAGCCGAGACGGATACGTTTAGGCAGTCGACTGTGCCGAGCATGGGAATGCGGACGAGTCGATCACAGAGGTCACCGGTCACTTTACGCAGACCCCAGCCTTCACCGCCGAGCACGAGGATGGTAGGCCCCCGAAAGCCGACGCTGTAGAGGGAATCTTCGCCGCGGTCGGAGGTGCCGATGATTTGAATACGTTTCTCTTTGAACTTACGCAGGATGGCCGGAATGTTTGGAACTCTGAGGAAAGGCACGTCGTCGGCTCCGCCGCAGGAGATGTCGCGGACAGTTGGTGTGATGCCGACCGCACCTTTAACGGGAGCGAGCACGGCCGTGACGCCCGCGCCGGATGCTGTGCGGAGGCAGGCTCCGAGATTGTGCGGATCCTGGACACCTTCGAGCACGAGAATTATAGGATTCTCGGTGCGGTCCATGAGTTCGAAGAGATCGTCTTCGTCTTCAATGTGGACAACTGCAGCGATCGCGGAGTGACGAGGTGGCTTCTTGATTTTGTGAACGGAATTGCGGCCCATGGGAAAAAAGTCTAAGGAGAAAGGTTTTTGGATTAAATTAACTGCGGAGGCTGTATCAGTCGTTGCAGAGTGCAATTCATTAAGTCAGGGACTTTGTCTGATCCCGATTAGCCGATTAATGTTCAACTTTGACGGTGTTTTGCGATTCATTTTGCCACACGGAGCGCAGCAGCGTGGAGATGGTGCGCACGAGTATGCGAGCCCGGTATACAGCGCAGGGTGATACGCTCGGGTGCCCTTCCTCCTTCGCCTAAGCCAAAGCGGACACGTTGGGCGAGCGAGCAACAAAGCGGCACGAAAGGTTAATAACTACACAGGATATATTATCTAGGCGGACTCTACTTTGCTAACTTGGCCACATGCCAAGATGCACCCCTGGTCTTTTGTTTATGCTCTGGACTTTTCTAGAAAGGGTAGGCGAAGCTTACCGAATGCATTTCTAGCCCAGGATTCTTCTCTTTGATGTGGGCATTGGAGGTGTGTTGAAACCTGTAGCCAATGCACCATGCCTTATTAATATTCCAGTTTAGGCCTACACTGCTGGTGAAATGAAATTTCCCTCCTAGATCGTAGGTATTAAATACGTTTTGAGAATAGAGTGTGGGGCCACTGCTCAAGGTAATTGTGAAAGGAGATTCGCCGTAGTAAATTTCAGCAACGGGTGCGACCCTTCCATAGAGTGCATTTTCACCCTCACCAAAAAGATTTCCAATGGCAGTCTCAATATCGACATCCAAGCGTAGTCGGTCATTCAAATCCCATGACCATTCGGTATTGAATTGAACAAATAGTTCGTAGCTAGCGAGTTCGACTTCACTTTCTGCGTCAATGCCGAATCGAACACCAGCTTGGGAGACATCAGACTCACTGCTCTGAGCAGCCAGGCTAGTAAATAAGGTGCCAAAAATAGCAAAATGCGTTAAAGTTAAGGATTTCATAGTAAGTGTATTAAATCGAGAGTCGCGAACTATCAAAATAGCTTCAATAAGTAGACGATTAAGGTCAGGGCAATCCTGGAGACAAGAGAAGAGATTGCTTATATCACTTGTCCTATCGAATCGACGAAGTTGCACAGTTTTCGGTATCAGTTAAGCAAGTATGAAGGCTGAGGATGTAGCCTAGTGAAACTCCTCAATTCCTAATAACAATCATTAGATAGGGTGTCTATTCCTATGCCGAATGCTCCGGCGTTCGCATCGGTCGTTTTCAAATTTTGAAGCTTAGCTTTTTGCAGTTTGGCGGTCCACGCACTGGCTCCATTTTCATTTTCTAATTTTAATGACGCTTTACGTTGATACGTGGCATTTATTGTGAGATTGTGCGTGCACATTCTCATTCCGAGAAATCGGATCAGTGTATTTGCAGCGCTTTAAAAACCTCATTGGCTGCAACCGTAAACAAACTATTTTAATATGAACAGACAAGGACCACAACCTTCGCCGAGAAACCCATTGGATGATATCGATTGGGATGCCGTTCGACAATACCAGAAGTTGATTTACATCCTTCCAGCATTGTTGCTGTTAGCTTTAGGCGCTTACACAAGCTACTACATCGTCCAGCCGGAAGAGGAGGCAGTCGTGAAGCGTTTCGGAAAAGTCGTTGCGATGAAGGAGCCCGGTTTGCACTTCAAGTTGCCATTCGGAATAGACACGGCTCAAATGGTGCCGACAGCTCGGGTCCTCAAGCAGGAGTTTGGCTTTCGCACACAGGTAGTCGGCGGTCGCACCAGCTATCGAAAAGATCAGCAGCACCGTGACGAATCGCTTATGTTGACTGGCGACCTAAAGGTCATCGACGTTGAATGGGTGGTCCAGTATCGGGTCAGCGATCCTGACAAGTTCTTGCACCAAGTGCGCGAACCCGAAAAGACACTGCGCGATGTATCCGAATCAGTCATGCGCCGAATCGTGGGCAACAGTCTGGGTAGTGATGTTTTAACTGAAAAGCGCGTGCAGGTGGCGACGACGTCCCGGGTGGAATTACAAAAGGCGATGGATTATTTCGATTTGGGTATCCAGATCAGCACGATCGAATTGCAGGACGTGACCCCGCCTGAAACAGTCAAACCTGCTTTCAATGAGGTGAACCAAGCTGAACAGGAGCGTGAGCGTTTTATTAATGAGGCAGAGAAACGTCGTAATCAGGTCATTCCGCGTGCGGAAGGTGAAGCTCGCAAAGTAATTGCGGAGGCTCAAGGTTACGCCGCCAAGCGGATCAACGCCGCCAAGGGCGAAGCGGACCGCTTCGCATCAGTTTATAAGGCCTATCGCGACGCACCTGCAGTGACCCGCCAGCGCATGTATCTTGAAATGATCGATAAAGTCCTGCCGAACGCCGGTAAGATTTTTATTATGGATGAGAACCAAACCTCACCACTTCCATTAATTAATTTAGGCGACTCTAAAACGTCACTTCCAACGACTCGCTAGTTATGAATACTAAACAATTATCTTTTATAGGTGGTGTTATCCTAGTGATTGCAGCTGCCATCACACTTTACGCCTCTATCTACACTTTGGATGAAGCGGAGCAAGCAGTTATCGTTCAGCTCGGTGCTCCAGTCGGCGACCCAGTGACGACACCGGGTATGCATTTTAAAACACCCTTTATTCAGGAAGTTCGCCGCTTCGATAAGCGGGTGATCTCTTGGGACGGCGACCCAAACCAGATCCCGACTCGTGGCGAGCAATTCATCTCGGTCGATACGACGGCCCGTTGGCGGATCGCTGATCCACTTGTATTTATGCAGCGGGTTCAGAACGAGCGCGGCGCAACCATGCGTCTCAATGATATTTTGGACTCAGTAGTTCGGGATAAAATCTCTGCGACTGATTTGGTTGAAATCGTGCGCTCTAAAGACTGGAAAATAAGTGAGGCCGACTTGGCCCGCGTTCAATTGAGCGGAGAAGAAGACGAAGAGACGCTGCTTCAGGAAGTCAAAACCGGTCGTGAGGAATTGGTTAAATCCATTTTCGTCCAAGCGGCCAGCCAGATGCCTGAAATGGGCATAGAGCTGATCGATATCCGGATCAAGCGGATTGATTACGTGGAGGCCGTTGAGCAACGTGTTTTCGATCGCATGATCGCAGAGCGTCAAAGAATTGCCGAGCAATTCCGATCCGAAGGCGAGGGCCGTGCTGCTGAAATTGATGGTGATACCAAGCGTTCGCTCTCGGAAATCCAATCGGAAGCCGACCGCCAAGCTGAAATTATCCGCGGTCAGGCAGATGCTGAAGCGTCGCGTATCTACAGTGAAGCCTTTGGTGCTGATCCTGAGTTCTACGCATTTCTCAGAACACTCGAAAGTTATCCTAAAGCCGTTGGGCCAAGCTCCACATTGATTCTCGGCACGGACTCTGAATACTTCCGCTACTTGCGCGATATCAGCGTCCAAAAGGGCGCGAGCAAATAAAGACAGGCTGCTGTGCGCACTTACTGTGCTCACTGTTATCTGGAATTAGTCCACGGCCTGTAACGGCTAGCCTGGTTAAACCTAAAAAGATGAGTTAAGATTGTAGGCGGTAGCCTTCAACGACAGCTCACCGTTAGTTTATTTGCAGGTATCGAGGCGAAAACATTAAGTTTGGGCAGTGATTTCAGGTGGGGCACGGCA